>Ga0210396_10000704_pt1 | contig 40098 bp, 26 predicted proteins | sample IncBWH17OmetaG_FD_155466 | JGI IMG/M metagenome (GOLD analysis project Ga0210396, IMG submission 155466) | Forest soil microbial communities from Barre Woods Harvard Forest LTER site, Petersham, Massachusetts, United States - Inc-BW-H-17-O ... | reverse complement strand
GCCTGAACTGACATGCGCTCTCAACACGGCGACATCAATCAAGTAGGCGGCCTCAACCACCGTGGTATCGAGTCCCGTGGCGTTGTGGCTTTCCACTGAGAAGGGAATCGCGTTCGGTTGGAACGCGGCCTTTAGTCGTCCATCCCCTCCGATATGGTCCACAAACGTGACGCCGGGAAATTCATGGTGAATCTTGTCGTAGAGATTGCCCGGGATGAACCGGCTGGAATCGAAGATGATAATCGATGATTGCGGCACTCGTGCCGGTCCGGTCAACTGTCGGGCGAGCGAAAGGATCAAATGGGGCGAGGAGTTCAGGCGTTCGATGGTGCCATGGTCCGTTGTGTTGTTCAGGTTCGCCTTGATCGCAATCTTCTCCCCGGCACTGTATCCGGCTTTGCCGCGCCCGTGAGTGCGATTGAAGTATTGAAAGATGGAGTTCCATGCCTGGGCGTCGCTTTTTTGGTTTGTAAGACCGCAAATGGAACGGGAAACCATGCGGTCAATCACAGACTGGTCGTTATTAGCATCGGTCCACCACGAACCTGTGCCATCCCAGGTCACAGCCGCAGGATCGTGCGCCCAGCTGACTCGGCCGGGCACGACGCCGCGGGGAATTCCTAATGGGGAAAGGGGCTCGAACAAGGAGGGCCGCAGGTAGCTGGCAGCCGCAAGAGCCAGGGCGAATTGTCTGCGCGTCATGTCCATTTTGACTTGCTCCTCTCGCACAACATCATACGTTCCGCGGATCATTTTGCCTGAAAGCGCAGAAACTGTCGCTGCCCCTTCACAGACAGCAGGGTCTTGCTGTAGGCTCGAGTCCTCCCGAGAGCCAACCTTTTATGTATCAATTCGTTCGAGCGGTCACAACATTCGGTCGTCAACCGAAAGGTCCTTCGTTCAAATCAAGCCTCCGCCAAAATGATTCGTGGATGTCGCTTCGATTTTTGAAGTTCGTCCGGAAGGGGAGCACTAGAAAGGGCACGACTTGGCCGAGACTCCGGAGTGCCCGCGAGTTCAGTCGAGCGCGGAATGATGACGGCGATTGACGCCAGGATTCTGCGGTCTTAGACTCCTCAGACGAGTATGAGGCGACGATCGAGTTCGATATCCAGAGGGGACCTGCCCACTAATGCGGAGCTGCTGATCTTGAACGTTCTTTGGGATTTGCGGGACGGCACAGTCGAAGATATCGTCGACCGATTGGGCCCGAGTCCTCCGGCGAACTACAAAACCGTGCAAAGTCTGCTGCGCATCATGGAAAGTAAGGGTTTTGTCCGGCACACGCATCGCGGACGCGCATTTGTCTTCAGTTCGTGCGTCACGCGCGATGAAGTCGGAGGGAGCTTGGCGAAGCGTCTTCTCGACCGCACGTTTCAGGGATCGGCCCCCGCACTGATGATGAACCTGCTCGATCGCAACCCGGTCAACGACCAGGAGCTGGACGAACTCGAAGCGTTGATTCGGCATTATCGCCAACGGAAAACGAAGGACCGGGCGCCCGACTAAAATGAGCTCGATTCACATTCCGGCCATCGAACTTCTGGGCAGCGCGGTGATCCGTATCTTGGCGGCGTATATGCTGTTTTATGCGCTGACTCACCTTGCCTCGCGCGCGACCGTGCGACACACTCTGTGGTTGGTTTTCCTTGCTGGCTCGTCCTGTTATTGGGTTGCTGCTGTGAAGGACACGATCAACATTCAGCGCGTGACGAGTTTGGCGTCCTCGGCCGTATTGGCTTCGTCGCGTGTCGGTCCTTCTAAATCCGTAACCACACTGACGATTCCACATGCGTGGATCGGGGGCCTTGGGCCCGCCCTGGCTTTTATTTTCTGGATCTACGCCGCGGGCGCGGCTGCGATGCTAGTTCGAATTGCATGGCGCCGTCGGCGGCTGCGCGAAGTCGTGTCCCAGGCACGGCTCGCGGCCCCCGAGCTTGAGGCGATCTTCGTAGAACAGTGCCGCCGCCTGAAGATTTCGCGGTGCCGGATTCTGGAACTCCCTGGCCTGAGTTCGCCCGGAACGGCATACGTCTGGAATCCGCTCGTAATCATGCCGGAAGGCCTCGATGCGTATCTGGATTATGAGCAAATCATCGACGTGCTCTACCACGAGCTAATGCATGTGAAGCGCCTCGACTTTCTGTGGAGCGCGTTCGCGGACCTCGTCGCGTGCCTGCTTTTTTTCCATCCGGCTCTGTGGCTCGCATTGCGGAATCTGGGCCGCGATCGCGAACTCGCCTGCGACATGGCCGTGATGGAATTGCGGCACGGACGGCGGCAGGATCATGCGCTTTGCCTGACGCGGATGGCGCGGCGACAGGTGCTCGGTTTTCCAGTCGAGCCGCCGAATGATCTCGCGCTTTTGAAGTCTTTCCTGACATTCCGAGTAAGAACGTTGCTGGCCGAAAGACGACGGCGCGGGCCTGTGGTTCGAGCGATGGCGACAGTTGCCAGCGCTGGAGCCCTGTTTCTGTTTGCCGCCGGCTGGCCGTCGCTGACCCTCGCCGTCAAGCTTGAGGTTGCCGCGCCTCCCGTTATGGCCGCGGCGCGCTCGGTCGTCCTTGGGCCTAGCGCTCGACCAAGGGGGATGCCGCGGCAGAGCGCGGCCGTGCACCCAGAAATTGATGCGCCGCAGCTGTATGGAAAAGCGCCCGAGTTGGATGAAGCCGTGGCCCAACCCGCGGCGTTCCGCTATTCGCCGGTGGATCCTTCGCTTGACGGCGGAACCAGCGATGAATCCGAATCCGGCGCCATGGGCGAAATGTCTCGCACGCCCGGGAACGATCGATCGGTGCCAACACCTGCTCGGAGTGGGCCCTCTTGGAAGAAGACCGCTAGCGCCGCGGCAATCGGTGCGCTGGGTCGGGTAGCCGCGGGCAGAAGAGACGGCGACGGCGGCGGCGACGCGGACGATCGAACGTCGAAGCCGTAAGAGATTCGCCGAAGCTTACAACCCTTAGGCGGTTGTGTGCGTCCATACTCCCGAAGTCTTAGTGGAGTAAGACTTGGCTTGACTCAGAGTCTTAAAGATTTAAGATTTGTGATGTAGGTATTGCACACTCCGCCGCAAGCGTTCGCTGCTCGCCCGGAAAAGGGGTCTCCGTTGTGCGGAATTGCCGGATTCACCCACAGAAACGGATGTCCTGATCCAGAACGTATCCGTAAGGCCGCCGCCACGCTTAGGCATCGCGGACCGGATCAAATGGGCGTGTTCCGGTCGTCCTCGGTGTCGATGGGCGCCGCGCGTTTGAAGATTATCGATCTGGACGCCGGAGACCAGCCGCTGACGACCGCCGACGGAGACGCAACGATCGTCTTCAACGGTGAAATCTACAACCACAAGCAATTGCGCGCCGAACTGGAACAACGCGGCTACCAGTTCCGCACGAATTGTGACACTGAAATCGCACTCTACTCGTTCGTCGAATGGAACACGGACTGTTTTTCGCGACTGCGTGGAATGTTTGCGCTGGCGGTCTGGACCGAGTCCTCGCGGACGCTAGTTCTGGCGCGCGACCGCATGGGAATCAAGCCGCTCTACGTTGCCCGATGCAATGGGGATCTTTTCTTTGGTTCCGAGCTGAAAGCAATCCTGTTTCATCCGCAGATTGAGAGACGACTGAGTCTGGCGGGGCTCGATTGCTATCTTTCGCTTAACTACGTCCCCAGCCCCTTAACACTGGTCGAAGGTATCGAAAAACTCGCGCCGGGAAGCTGGTTGAAGTGGCGGGACGGTAAGGTGAGTTGCGAGGCATACTGGAAAATTCCAGCGGTTGATTCGTGCCAGTGGACCTTGGAGGAGGCGAAGGAGGAACTGGATCTGCTGCTCAAGCAATCCGTGCGCGAGCATCTGGTGTCCGACGTTCCAGTGGGACTGTGGTTAAGCGGCGGAATCGACTCTTCCACCGTGCTTCACTACGCCGCCGCCCAATCGAGCGCGCCGATCAAGACGTTCTCGATTTCGTTTGCCGGAAGGGGTTGCGATGAGAGCCGCTACATCCGGCAAGTTGCAGGACGGTACGGGACTGAGCATTCCCAATACGACCTCAATCCCGATTCCGATCTGCGCGACACAATCGAAGAATTTGCGTATTACTCCGATGATCCGAGCGCGGACGCTGGAGCGCTGCCCATTTGGTACCTCTCAAAGCTGAGCCGCACAAAAACGACTGTAGCCTTGAGCGGAGAAGGTGCGGACGAGCTTTTCGGCGGATACCTGACATACCGCGCCGACCAGATTGCAGCGCATTTGCGCAAGTTCCCTCAGAAAGCGCTTCGATTCGCACTCCGCCTGGCTCACGGATACCCCGTGTCCGACGAAAATATCGGCTTCGATTACAAAGCGAAACGCCTGTTGGAAGGCTGCCTCTTCCCGGCCGAGCGCGCGCACGCTTTCTGGAACGGCACGTTCACGGAAAGCCAGAAGGACGCGATGCTGAAGGTCTATCTGCCTGGTGCGTTCGACCAGCATCTAGCGCAAATGGATGAAGCCTCGAGTGCGAACAAGTTGGAACGCTATCTGCGGTTCGATCAGCGCTATTACCTGCCGGACGACATCCTGGTGAAGACCGACCGGATGAGCATGGCGCATGCTCTTGAGGTTCGTCCTCCCTTTCTGGATCACCGCATCGTCCAATTTGCGGCGACGCTACCGGCGAACTTGAAAGTCCGCGGCGCCCGACAAAAGGTGTTGCTGAAAGAATTGATGCGGGGCAAGTTGCCGCTTCCCGTCCTGCGTCGCAAGAAGATGGGATTCGACATCCCAGCGCACGAATGGATGCGCGGTCCGCTGCGGGCCATGTTGACGGAAATCGTTTCCGATGGGGCTTCGGATCACGCCGACTTGTTCCGGCAAAACGTACTGCAGGAATACGTGAATCTTCATCTCGCCCGCCGCGCGAATCTAGGCTACCACCTGTGGGGCTTGATGATTTTATTTCTATGGATGAAAAAGTGGGGGATTCAATCCACGACCGAACCGAGAATCGATCGCGCGTTCCCGCAGCCAACCGCTACGCTGTCCTAGCAGCGGTGCTCTGCGCGGCGGCGATTTACCTCCGCTCTATGGACTCACTGCCATCGCGGATGGACGATGCGGCGCGTATCCCGATTGTGCTTGTCGCAATCGTCTTGGTCGGGATCACGACACTATTGGCCAGCGGGTTTTCGGCAAACGCGCAGGATTCGACGCCCGTCGGTGCATGGCGTCGGGCCTGGCGCTATTCCTGGCTTCTCCCCCGCCGGATTCGGAACGGCACACAGGCAACCCGGACTTCCTCACGAACACTCCAACACACTCGTTCATGAAACTCGCTTGGGCACCGGAAGCGCTATGAAAATCGGAAATAGATCGGGGTGGCGAACGCACGAGCGAGAAACAAGGAACATCTAGACGTTTGGATCAAGCCCGGAAGGGGGAGGCATCATGCATAGAACGATAGGATTGACCTTGACCATCATTTCGTTGACGTTCGCAGCACATAGCAACGTTATGGCAGCAATCGCTGCAGCGCAAACGAGTGCGCCGCGGGTCATCGAAGTGTCGGCGAAGAAGTATGAATTCACTCCGCCCGAAATCCACGTGAAAAAGGGGGAACGCGTGGAATTGAAAGTCCACTCGGTGGACGAGACCCATGGCATCAAAATTGATGTTTATCCCGAAGGAGCTAAAGATAAAACCAAGCCGGGCCTCCTCTTCGACCATCCGGAAACGAACGGCAAAGCCGAGAAGAATGTGGATCAGGTGCTCGATTTCATCGCCGCCGAGCCGGGCAGCTACGATTTTAAGTGTGCGAAACTTTGCGGCATGGGGCACCGTCACATGCAAGGCAAGCTAATTGTCGAACCGTAACGCGCGCTGGCAGCGACAAATCCACGTTCGCTGGCCGCGTGACCTCGGCGTAACGAAGAAAAAGCGTGTTCCGGCAGCGTCGCGATGGCCGCCTAATCATCGTCTTGTTTTTCGTTTCGTAGTTGCGAACAGAAGTCGGCTTGGATTCACCAGGAGCGCATCTTAAGCGACGAACATGGCCACTAAAACCGCAACCGCTGTTTCATTGATTGATCTCTCGGCAAGCTCGAATTACGAACGGTTCGTAAACCCTCAGTGGGTTTCCCTGCTGAACCTTCTCGGTATGAACGCGACGTATGAACGCTGTGAGGGCTGTGAGCTTTTCACCAGCGATGGACGCAGGATTCTGGATTTTCTATCCGGCTACTGCGTCCACAATGTCGGCCACAATCACCCTTACATCATTCAAACGCTCAAGGACGAAATGGACAAGCGCGGGCCGGGAATGCTGCAGAGCCACGTGCCAGAAATTGCCGGCGACCTCGCGCGGCGCCTGTGCCAGTTGGCCGGCGGGGGATTGGAAAAAGTCTATTTTGGCAGCAGCGGCAGCGAAGGTGTGGAAGCTGCGATCAAGTTTTCGCGCGCCACCACGGGCCGCGCTGGGATTGCCTTCACCACGAGCAGTTTTCATGGACTCACCGCCGGCGCGCTTTCGCTGATGAACGACCCCTTCTGGCGCCAAGGATTCGGACCTCTGTTGGACGACGCGCAGGGAGTACCCTACGGCGATATTTCCGCGCTCGAAATCGCTCTCGCCACCAAGAAGCACGCAGCCTTTGTCGTTGAACCAATGCAAGCCGAGGGCGGAATCAACGTGCCGACGCGCGCGTACCTGCAAGAGGCTCAGGAACTGTGCCGCCGGACCGGGACGCTTTTCGTGTTGGATGAAGTCCAGACGGGAATGTTCCGGACTGGGACGTTTCTTGCGGCCCATCAGTTCGATGTGCACCCGGACATCGTGGTGCTGGCGAAAGCTCTCAGCGGCGGGCTCATGCCCGTGAGTGCTGTGCTGATGAAGGACAGGGTCTACCGCGCTGTTTATTCGTCGCTAAAGCGCTCGATCGTGCACACCTCCACGTTCAGCGAGAACAGCCTCTCTATGCGCGCGGGCCTCGCAACGCTTGATGTCCTCGAACGCGAAGAACTCGGGCCGCGCGCTCTGCGTCTTGGCGAGGCTTTTCGCGAGAAACTTCGCCACGAACTCGCGGGCTTCGACATGGTCAAAGGGGTGCGCGGCATGGGCCTTTTGAACGGCGTTGAGTTCGCGCCGCCCAAAAAGATCAGCATGCGCGCGATGTACGAGGCATTTCACGCGATCCATCCGGCGATGTTCGGCCAGGTGGTTGTGATGCGCATGTATCGCGAAAAAGGATTCCTCACGCAAATTTGCGGCAACAACTTCATGGTTCTGAAGGCCGCGCCGCCGCTCGTGGTGAACGAAGAGCAGCTCAACCAGTTCGTCGCGGCGATTCGCGACGTCGTGGAACTGGCGGAGACGTCTGCAGGATTCTGGACCGAAGCGCTCAACATGGCGCGCCGGGCCGTCAATATTTGATCCCGCACGAAGCAAGCCGCGCTTGAGCGGCAACAGCAAGCCGACCCAGCAAAGACCCGGACAGGCAATGCCCCGCAGGAGGCCAGTGGTGAATCTACAAAGCACGACCGATGTATTTGTTGTTGGCGGAGGCCCATCCGGCCTCGCTGCGGCGATAGCGGCTCGCCAAAAGGGTTTCAAGGTAACCCTTGCCGACGGCGCAGCGCCTCCGATTGAAAAACCGTGCGGCGAAGGTATGATGCCAGAAACGATCACGGCCCTTCGCGATCTCGGTGTTACCATCGGCCCCTCCGATGGCGTGACTTTCCAGGGAATCTGTTTCGCTCAATGGGACGCGCGCGTCACGGGTGATTTTCCGTCGGGCGCCGGCGTCGGAATGCGGCGAACCACCCTGCACGAGCGCCTCGTCGCGCGTGCCGAAGATTGCGGCGTGAAGCTTCTGTGGCGGAGGCCCGTCGTGGCGATAGGCCGTGACTACGTGGAGCTGACGTCTGGCAGAATCCCGGCTCGTTGGATCATCGGCGCGGACGGACAAGGCTCGCGCGTGCGGCGCTGGAGCGGAATCGCAACGAAGCAGATTCGGCAACGCTTTGCGACCAGGCGTCACTTTCGCGTTCAGCCATGGTCGAGCTACGTCGAAATTCACTGGAGCACACACGCGCAAGCTTATGTGACTCCCGTGGCGCCGGATGAGGTTTGCATCGTGATGATTTCGGGCCATGCGCGACAAGCATCGTTTGACCGAGCGCTCAGCGAGTTCCCCGCGATACGAGAAAAAATTGCCTTCGCAAAAATCACCAGCCGTGAAAGGGGCGCGGTCACCTCCATGCACACTCTTCAAAACCTTCAGCGCGGAAACGTCGCTCTGGTCGGAGATGCTTCCGGAGGCGTGGATGCAATCACCGGCGAAGGCATCCGGCTGGGTTTGCGGCAGGCTTCGGCGCTGGCGGACGCGCTCGTAGCAGGAAACCTCCGGCACTACGAACGCGCGCACCGCGCGCTCGCCAAGCGTCCGTCGCGCATGGCACACCTGATGTTGTGGCTCGACCGCAATCCAAAACTGCGAACGCGTGTAATACGGGCTCTGCAGGGCAAGCCGGAGCTCTTTGCGCGAACCCTTGCGTTGCATGTCGGTTCTGGCTCGGCACGCGACATACTGCTCACAGGAGCGCGGCTCGGCTGGCGTCTGCTCGCCGCTTGAGGAGAACTTTGCGCACACTTCAGGCAAGTTGGTTCGGCGCGTCAATCGCAGCTGCGGTCGGATTGCTCGTTGGTTTTTCGTTTGTGATGGCGATCCCGCTCCAGGGCGCTAAACAAATCGCTTCGCCAGAGACCGTGTTGACGCTGGATCCGGCACAATCTCGCGTGCACTGGACCGTGGACAGCACTTTGCACACGGTTCACGGAACATTCGGACTCACTCGCGGCATGGTGCAGTTCGATCCGGAAACCGGCAAGGCAAGCGGCGAGGTCATCGTTTCGGCTCCGAGCGGCGAGAGCGGCGATCGCTCGCGCGACGCGCGCATGCACAAGGAAATCCTGGAGAGCGCAAAATATCCTGAGGTGATTTTTCGCCCAACACAAATCGAAGGCCGCGTTGCGCGCTCTGGAGCTTCGAACGTGAAGCTTCACGGTATTTTCTCGATTCATGGTTCTGACCATGAACTCGCCGCGATGGTTCACGTGGAAATGTCGCCGGACCGATGGAAAGGGAGCTGCACGTTCGATGTGCCCTACATCGTATGGGGGATTAAAAATCCAAGCAATTTTCTTCTAAAGGTGAAACCTGTCGTGAACGTCGAAATGGAAACAGCCGGCTCCATCCGGGCGTCCAAGTAGATTCTGTTTTTACCAGGACTCTTCTCTCCCAACTCGGGCAGCAGCGGGACGTCCCAAGAATCCGCAGAACCCGAGTGTCCCTAAACGTTCCGTGTGCATCTAGGCGATTCAGATTTGCTGGTCTTTCGATATATACTTTGCACTCCCAGCCTCACTCGCGCGCATGGCGTTTCTATGCCGGTTTAGTACTCTTCGAATGAGCGATGCCCGGACCAAAAGGCTGAACCAAATCGATGTGTGGAATTTGCGGGGCCATCGGATTCGACTCCAAAGAAGCCGGCGAGACCGTCGTGCGCCGCATGCTCGCCGCGATCGTTCATCGCGGCCCGGATGAAGAGGGAATCCTCATCGCTCCGCCGGTCGTCGCCGGCACCCGCCGGCTAAGCATTATTGATCTGCCCGGCGGCTCTCAGCCTGTTTGGAACGAGACCGGCACGCTCGCGGTCGTTTACAACGGCGAAATCTACAATTTCCGCGAACTCCGCAGGGAACTGGAAGCCGCTGGCCACACGTTCCGCACTCGGTCAGACACTGAAGTAATCGTCCACTCCTACGAGCAGTGGGGCGAAGAATGTGCCGCGAGGTTCCGCGGAATGTTTGCTTTCGCCGTGGTCGAGCTGCCGCAAGGACGCAACGGCCGCGCCTTTTCCGTATTTCTCTCGCGCGATCCCATGGGCATCAAGCCGCTCTATTACGCGCGCTCCAAAGGAGCGTTCTTGTTTGCTTCCGAAGTGCGCGCCTTATTGGCTAGCCGCTGCGTGCCGCCGCAACTCTCCGACGAAGCCGTTCCTTCATATCTATTGTTCGGCTCGGTCTGCGAGCCGATGACCATGGTGCAAGGCTTGTTTTCGCTTCCGCCGGGACACTCTCTGAAAGTTAGCGCGGATGAGCCGCTCCGCTCGCCGGAGCCGAAGCTGTATTGGGATTTCGCCAAGGAACTTAACAAGTTGGCGCACTGCAAGCGAAAATTACCGCCGCGAGAATCTACCGCTGCCGCCACTGCCGTTCGCGCGCTGCTCGAAGATTCTGTCCGCGGTCATTTGATCGCCGACGTTCCCATCGGCGTGTTTCTCAGCAGCGGTTTGGACTCTACCGTCATCGCCGCATTAGCCAGTCAAATTCAAAAGGGCGTGCACACTTTCACGGTGGCCTTTCCCGACACGGAGTTCAGCGAAGCGGAGGTAGCGCGCAAAACAGCCCAGCGCCTGGGCACCGAGCATAGCGAGCTTACTTTATCCGGCACCGAGATGGTGGCGCGTCTTGATGAGGCCGTCGCGTCCTTCGATCAGCCCAGCATGGACGGTATTAACACGTTCTTTGTCTCCTGGGCGGCGCGTCAGGCAGGCTTGAAAGTAGCGCTCTCGGGGCTGGGCAGCGACGAACTCTTCGGCGGCTACACGTCTTTTCGCGCCACGTCGCAAGTTGCGCGCCTCGCGGCCATGGCGCGGCGCTTTCCCAAGCCGTTGCGCGAACTGGTTACCTCTGGCTTCAAGCGCTCGAAAACTTACCGCGGCGCCCCGGACGTTTTTCGTAAAGCGCTGTCTGCCTGGCTCGATCCGGATCTGTTTCCGTCGCCGTATTTTTACACCCGCGCGCTTTTCACGCCGCGAACCGTCGCTGCGCGCTTGGACGAAGACACTGCCGTGTGGGACGCCGCGCCTTGGATGCTCTGGCTCTCCGATGCCGCGCGCGAGTCGCGGCCACTGGATCCCTTCACGCGAATTTCGTGGCTCGAGCTGCGCTCTTATCTTGTGAATACGCTCCTGCGAGACACCGACGCGATGAGCATGCGCCATTCTCTCGAAGTGCGCGTGCCGTTCCTGGACGTGCCGTTGGTCGAGCACGTCCTCGGCGTTCCGGAATCGCTCAAGCGCGATACGGCCAGGCCAAAGTCTTTGCTCATTGACGCGATGAAGGATTTGCTGCCGGAAGAAGTGATCGCACAAAACAAGCGCACTTTCACTTTTCCGTGGGAAATGTGGTTGCGTGGGAAGTTAGGCGAACGTGTGGCGGTGGGGCTGGGGGCTTGGTCGCCCGCGCTCGAGTCGCGGTTCGATGGCAGATTTGCGCTGGCAGTCTGGAAGGATTTCCTGCACGGCCGCACGACCTGGTCGCGTCCCTGGAGCCTCTACGTGCTGAACGAATGGGCCAAGCGCAACCTGACAGTCCAAGATTCCAAAGCCGAGCCCAACGACAAAACCGCCGCCGCTCACGTGGCTTGAAAAACGCGTGCAAAGAATCGTCACTACATAGGGCAGCGGGACACCTTTGATCATGGCGATGTAAGCGATGGCGACATCGAATGCCATCGGGACGGGCCGGAATGTTGCTGTTGAAGAATATTGGCGTGTTACTTGCGAATCGTGGAGGGTCGCGCGGTGCCCGCACCTTCGATCAGCGACCGAATTCCGTCTGTTTGCACGTCTTCGAAACGCTCAACCAGTCCGCTGGGCCACCGAACGTCCACGTAATCGATGCGCGTTGCGATTCCCAGGCCAAAGTGGACACGGAGATCGCTCTGCGAGATATAGCTTGAACCGCTGCGAACTTCGTCCACGTGGTCGCGTCCACCAGCGCGGACCGTGATTTTCGCGCCAATCCCATCACGATTTGATTTCGTACCAATCAACCGAAACGCAACCCAGTGGTTTGCTGTCCGGACGCTGTTAACCAGCAAACTCGGAGTCTGATTCATGTTGTTCGTGACGATTGCGATTTGCCCGTCGTTCCACAAATCGCCGACGGCCATGCCGCGCGATGCTGCAGGCGTGGTGATACCCAAACCCGCTTCCGCCGTCACATCCGTGAAAGTCGCGTCGCCGTTGTTGTGATAGAGGAGGCGCGACTCGTTGTAGTCGCTGCCCAGGTGAAACGTGTCCACCTCGGGATAGACATGCCCATTCACCAGAATCAAATCGGGCCAGCCGTCATTGTCAAAATCGAAAAACATCGTTCCCCACCCGAGGTATTGCATGTGCTTGCCGAGGCCCGCACCGCGCGTCACGTCCGTGAATTGGCCGTCCCCGTCGTTGCGGTATAGCGTGGGGGTATCCTCGGAGAAATTCGTTTTGAAAATATCGGGGCGCCCGTCGCTGTTGTAATCACCCACTGTCGCGCCCATGCCCGCCTGTTCTCTGCCGTCTTCATTGAACGCGACGCCCGCCGTCAGCGCTTGGTCTGTAAACGTCCCATCATGATTGTTGTGATACAAAATACTTGGCTGGCTGTCGCAGGCGACAAACATGTCGGGCCACCCGTCGTCGTCATAATCGAGCGTAGCCACGCTGAAACAGAACTTGCCATTGGTGCGGTCGATGTGTGCGACTCTCGTCACATCTTTGAATTTGCCGCCACCAAGATTTTCGTACAAGATATTCTCCGCGCCGACGAGCCCGCGCGGTCCGCACATCACGGGCGCGCCTTTCCAGACGCAATTCGAACCCGAGCCGGGGGCCTGCGCGGTGGCGGGATCGAAGGCCACGTAATTCGCTACCATCAGATCGAGTTTTCCATCGCGATTGTAGTCGATGAACGCACAGCCGGTGCCCCAGGCCTTACCATTGCCCGCGACGCCCGCTTGCGCGCTCACCTCCGTAAATCTTCCGTGGTCGTTGTGGTAGAGCCGGTTTTTTCCGTAATAAGTGACGTACACATCTTCCCAGCCGTCGTTATCGTAGTCACCAACACAAACGCCCTGGCCCCATCCGCTTGCGGCCAGGCCCGCTTGCGCCGTCACATCCGTAAACGTGCCGTCGTGATTGTTGTGGTAGAGGTGATTCGTGGGAGCCTTACCGGGAGGAAATCCCTCGAGTGTGGTGCCGTTGACCAGGAAAATGTCTGGCCAGCCATCGTTGTCGTAGTCAAAGATCGCAACCCCCGTACCGGTTGTCTCGATGATGTATTTTTTTGTATCGGTGCCGCCAAACACGTTCCGCATCGTGAGTCCGGCTTTTGGGGCGATGTCCGTAAAATTTGCCAAGCGGACCGAAGCTGTCTTTTGCGAGGAGGCATCGGGGCTTTGGGCAGGCGTACTCGATCCAAATGTACACGCAACAGCAACCAACACAATCGCGCGATTCGTGCGGCAGGCACACCTCGCGAAAACCCTTGCGAGGCCGATTCGCAAGCCGCGAATTGTACCTGGCGGAAAGGTCAGCCTTACCGTGCAGCGTTCTTTAGGGATGCGGAGGCTCTGCAATTAGTTCGCGCGCTTTAGTTCGACACTATCGCGTCCGCTGTAAAGCAAATAAGTTCCTGCCGCTCCGCCGGCCACGATCTGCAAGGGCACGGGATGCTTCAGGCCATCGTCGTGTTTCGAGTCCACCTTGAAAATATCGTGCGCGCCCAGATCCATCACCACGAATTTTCCGTCTTTGAGCCAGCCGACTCCGTACGCGCCAGCGGGCAGTTTGATGCCGCCAATTTCGATCGGTACTTCAGCGAGAATGTAGGCTTGGTATTTTTCTCGGATCGCCGTCGAATATCCGGAATTGTCGACCAGCGCCGCAAGAAAATACATGCCATCCGCGAAATGGATCCCACCGGTGTTCCTTAATTGCGCCGCGGCCGTCTTGCCACGGAAAAAGACCTTGTCGGGAAACAGGGCTGGCGTAATTTCGGCGGCCTTCAGCACAACGTCCTGCGTCGCCTCGGTCGTCGCCTGCGCCATCGGCGCGGTCGTCGCAACTGCGCCCAAGAGCACCAAGGCGAGCAATTCCACAAATGTAGCGCGAATTCGCATCGGATCCTCCAGAAACCGCGCCGCCATCCTACTTTATTGAAATCGCTTCGAGCAAGACTCGCTCTCCTGGGAAGTCGCGGTGGTTGTCGAGAATGATTCTGCTTCTCTAGTATTTTTGCATTATTGCGATTCGCAACATCTCGGGCGACATTACACGCCAATTCCATCAGGTCGCAGGTCATGCGCCGGAACAAAAAGGAGCGTGTGTTGATGAAGCGATGGTTCGTGTGTCGATTCGCGTTCTCCCTGCTGCTTGTCTCATTTCTTACATCGGTAACGCACGCTCAGGTGCCAACCGGGACGATTAACGGCCGGGTCACTGATCCAGCAAACGCCGTCGTCACCGGCGCGCAAGTCGTCGTGGTGAATCAATCGACGAATGTACCGCGCGAAACGGTCACCAACTCGGACGGCTTGTACCTATTTTCAGATTTGAGCGCTGGTCAGTACGACATCACGATTGAAGCGAGCGGATTCGCGACGAGCGAGTTTAGGGATGTTGTGGTTCAAGCGGGCCGGGCTGTCACGGTCGATTCAGAACTGAAGGTTGCTTCCGTGGGGACGAGCATTACCGTTGGCGGCGCCACGGACTCCGTAGAACTGACGCAATCGATGATTCAGGGCCAGATAACTTCCGCGACGATCGAAAGCATTCCGCTGAACGGAAGAAATTTTTTGGAGCTCGCTTACTTGGTCCCGGGAAATCGGCCAGCGCCCAATTTTGATCCCACGAAAACAAATACTCTCGAGGTGAGTTCAGATGGAAGCGTGGGCCGCGGTGGCAACATCACCGTGGACGGTGGTGACAACAACGACGAAGTCGTCGGCGGCACGCTCTCGAATTTTCCGCAGGACTCTGTCCAGGAATTCCAAATTGCCACCGCGCGATTCACGGCCGAAGTGGGCCGTTCCGGAAACAGCATCATCAACATTGTTACGAAATCCGGAACGAATCAGTATCACGGCTCGCTTTTCGATTACGAGCGCAATCGCAATCTGCAGGCTCAGCCGGCCACGGTTGCGAGGGGGCTCCCGAAAGCGCCGTTCGACCGTGAGCAGTTCGGTGGCTCGATCGGTGGCCCCTTCAAAGCGAACAAGGCTTGGTGGTTTGCTTCCGCCGAGTACAGAAATCAGAACGCCGCGATCGAAACCGGCGAGCGCGACTTTACGACCGGTTCGATTTTGAACACATACGCGCCGGCGCCTCTGCGCGATGCGCTGTTTTCCACGCGCGCCGACTACCAACTCGATTCGACCGATACCGTGATGGCTAGATATTCATTCAATCGTTCGACCGACACGAACCAGGCGTCGGCCGCAAGCGTCACACCCTCCAGTTCCGCTACGGAGCGGCAGAAATCGCTGAACCGCTTCAATTCTCTGGTGACCAGCTGGACGAAAACGCTATCCGCAACCAAAGTGAACAATGTTACATTTCACTTCGACACCTTTTTGAACAGCATCCCTGAATTTCCGAATAGCGCACCCACCACGAACCCCACCGGTCTGGCTTCTACGAACGAGCTGATCTTCCCGGATCTCGCCGACGGCGTGAACTTCAACGTCCCGCAAAGCACGCATCTGAATCGCTACCAAGTCGGAGATACGTTCACGTGGGCTTTGGGCAAGCAGACGCTTCATTTCGGGGGGGAATATCAGTACGCCAAGGCATTCGGCGAAATCAACGTGTTTGGTAGCGGTAGCATTATTCTTACTTCGGATTTTGGTTTTGCAAATCTGAATGGACTGAGTGGGCCGCCGAATGACCTTGATATTCCCATCGCCGCCGCGATCAAGAGCGCAGCTCCGATTCAGCCCGTTCCGATTCCCAATATTTCGAACAGTTATGTCGCGTTCTTTATGCAGGACGACTGGCGTGTGACGCACAACCTGACTGTGAACCTCGGCCTGCGTTGGGATTTCGATACGGACGCCACCGGCACGAGCGGCGATTACGGACCGTGCCCCAACTTGACGGAAGCGCCGACAAGCCCGTGCGTGTGGATGGCAAACGTGATCGATCTGCATCATCATCCGGACAAAAAAGATTTCGGCCCGCGCGTCGGTTTTGCTTACGACCCGTTCAGCAGGGGCAAGACCGTGATTCGCGGTGGATTCGGAATCTACTACGACCGGATTATCTTTGAAGTTCCCGGCTACGAACGAGTGCAGGACGACCGCGCCCTCACGATCAATCAATATTCGGGCTCCTTTTGCACGTTCCCCGGCGATACGGCCCCACCCGACCTGAATACGTGCTTCGCGCCGATTCCCGGAGTGGCTTTTGCGCCGGGGAGCCCTACACTAGCAAACCCGTTCAGCGGACAGCGGCAGACGAGTGGTGTGGGGATCATCGTGGTTGATAAAAACACGCACCACCCCCTTTTCCAGCAGACGTCGTTAGGTGTTCAGCAACAGATTGGATCGAGGTGGACCCTAAGCGCCGACGGTCTGCACGTCTTCGGCCAGCGCCAGCTCATCGCTCAATATCTCAGAAGCACCACATCCCCTTCGCCGTACATTTCCTGTCCTGGGAGCAATATCCCGTGCACCGTAACGGACCCGCTGAACGGAGTTTCGGACCAGGTAACTGTCGCGACGTCCAACGCGCACTCCTGGTATGACGGGCTGCTCGTCAACCTGCAGCGCAAGCCCGCGAAAATTGGTCCGGTAACGTATCTGTTCAACGTGAGCTACACGCTCTCTAAGACTCTCGACTATTCCGATGACGACCAGGTGCCCTCGTACACGACGGTCGAAAACGTCAACTTGATCGAAGGCACCGTGGGCCCGCAAACAGAGAAGGGATATGGCGCCAGCGACGAGCGGCACCGTCTGACCGCCTACGGATTGCTGCAAATGCCGTGGGGATTTTCGCTCGCGCCGCTGTACACGTACGGGTCAGGTGTTCCGGCGGACACATTTCTGCCCGATCTCAACTTAAATGGGCAATCGCTCCCGGCGCGCTTGCCAATTCTGGGGCGCAATTCGCTTGGCCGAAGCGTGAGAAACAGCACGCAGCTCAATCAAATCATCAACGAGTGGAACGCGCTGCCAGCATGCCCGGCTCCGGCGCCGTGCAACGCGGGTGGGCCGCTGGAAAATGTTCCCGGTGGAATCAATTTCAGCAGCCCGTTCAACTCCGTGGATCTGCGTCTGATGAAAGCAATCGCCATTCGTGAGCGCTTGCACATTGATTTGATGGCCGAGGCTTTCAACCTTTTCAACAGCGTTAACATTCGGGGTTTCACAAATACCAGCTATTCCGGCCGCAATATTTCGTTGGTGCCCGTAGGCACGAACCCTCCGAGCTCCACAAATCCCGCCGGCCTCAACCTGGGATTCTTCTCGCCGGTGAGTACTGCCGGCGGTTTTTTCGGGTCCGGCGGTCCGCGCGCATTTCAGTTTGCCGTACGGTTTACGTTCTAGAGCGCACGGCGCTGCCCACGTGGCTTGAACATCTCAAGAAAAGTGACGATTAGAACCGCTGAAATCCGCGTTTTTGCTGGGGTTTTGGCGATTTCTAAGGGCACGCTGTGACGCGATTCTGGGCCGTGCGGTGCGATGCTGGCAGCTCGACGAATGCCCAGGTGTTTGGCACTAAAGCCGTCCCCTGACGAAAAACATAGTTCTCACAGGCTCGTCAGCCCCCAAAGCTGCGCATACTTTCGAATTTATTCCTGAGACAGCGCGGCGGATTTCCGCCACAATATTCCGGATGGTCATCCTGGGCATCAATGCGTACCATGCCAACGCCTCCGCGGCGATTGTCGCGGACGGCCGTTTGCTCGCCGCCGTCGAGGAAGAACGCCTGAACCGCGTGAAATACGCGGCCGGGCTACCCGCGCGTGCGATCCAATATTGTCTCGACCAGGCCGGGGTAAAACTTTCCGAGCTGGACCACATCGCCATCCCGCGCGATCCCTGGGCGCGGTTGCCGACCAAGCTGCGCTTCGCCATGCGCATGCCGAAATTCGCCCTCGACCGCGCGCGTGTGATGAAGCGCTTCGCCGGAATCAATGAAGATCTTGCGAGCGCCTTCGATGTTCCCGTGGAAAAGATTCGCGCCCAGTTTCACCGCGTGGAACATCACACCGCGCATCTCGCCAGCGCCTATTTTGTCTCGCCGTTCGAACGCGCCGCGGTGCTTTCCGCCGACGGTCTGGGCGATTTCGCCAGCTCGATGTGGGCGCGGGGCGAAGGTCCGCGCATGCAGCCGCTCGGCGAAATCACTTTTCCACATTCGCTCGGGATGTACTACACCGCGCTCACGCAGTACATCGGCTTCTGGAAATTTGGCGACGAATATAAAGTGATGGGCCTGGCCGCCTACGGCGAGCCGGAATTTCTCGACGAATTCCGCCGGATCGTCTACGCCGACGGCCCGCTGTCCTTTCGACTCGGTTTGAAATATTTCACGCATCAAAGCCAGGGAGCGGAAATGAGCTGGCGCGAAGCCGATCGCACTCCCGTCCTCGGCCGCCTTTTTTCCGCTTATCTTGAAGAACGCCTCGGCCCGGCGCGCAAAGCCGATGAGCCGCTCGAACAGCGCCACCGTAATTTAGCTGCGAGCATGCAAGCCGCCATCGAAGAGGTCCTCGCCGCGCACTGGAGCGCGCTCGCAAAAAAGACCGGAGAAAAATCGCTCTGCCTCGCGGGCGGCGTGGCGTTCAATTGCGTTGCCAATGGAAAAATCTTCGATCACTCACCCTTTGAACGCGTTTACGTCCAGCCCGCCGCAGGCGACGCGGGACTCTCCGTCGGCGCAGCGTTCGCAGTGAATCACCAAGTCCTCGGCCGTCCGCGCGAATTCGTGATGGATCACGCGGGGTGGGGCCCGCAATTCTCGCCGCAGGAAATTCGCGCCGCCGTGCAAAATGCCGGCGCTGCCAGCGACGATCTGCAAATCGAAGAACTCGAAGAAGCGGCGTTGCTGCAATCCACCGCTCGGCACATCGCCGACGGCAAAGTCGTCGGCTGGTTTCAGGGCCGCGTCGAATGGGGTCCGCGGGCGCTTGGCCAACGCAGCATTCTTGCCGATCCTCGCCGGCCCGAAATGAAAGACGTCCTAAACCGCCGCATCAAGCACCGCGAAACTTTTCGTCCCTTCGCGCCTTCCATTCTCGAGGAAGCCACTGGCGAATTTTTCGAAAAGACGCACCCGTCCCCTTTCATGACCTTCGCGTACAACGTGCGCCCCGAAAAGCGCAGCCTGATTCCCGCGCCCACGCACGTGGACGGCACCGCGCGCCTGCAAACGGTGAGCCGCACCGCGAATCCGCTCTACTGGAAACTGATTCGCGTGTTCGGCGATCTCACCAGCGTTCCGGTCGTCTTGAATACTTCGTTCAACGACAACGAGCCCATCGTCTGCCGCCCGGAAGAAGCGCTCGATTGCTTCGCGCGCACGCAGATGGACGTCCTGGTGATGGGTAACTTTATTCTGGAAAAGAAATCCGCGGCGGCCGCGGGAGAAGAAGCAACAATTCGCAGCGCCAATCGCACAAAATAGATTTCGATGAGGACGTGGCAAGCGTCGGCTGCTTGCGGAAAAGGCCGGTTTTTCAGGGGGCGGAGTTAAGGGTGTGCCGGACCGATCAACCCACAGAATCGGTGCTTCAACGGCTAAAGCTGCACTGACTTTGCTGCGCTTACGCCCTAGCTAAAGCTACGGCCTACAAGGATTCTTGCGTGTTACACGGACCTAAGATGCACATCCTGCTGCTGAACGAATACTATCCGCCGGACACCTCGGCCACCGCAAAAATGGCCGCGCAAATCGCGGAAAAATTGGCCGAGCGCCACGACGTCACCGTAGTAGCGGGCCGCCCCTCGTACGATCCCGACGAGTTTTATCCGTTCGCGCTGCTGCACCGCACAACGCGCAACAAAGTCGCGGTGGAATGTGTCGGCTCCACGATTTATTCGCGGCACCAGATGCGCCGACGCGTGACCAACTATTTGTCCTATCTCGCGCTCGCGGTGCCGCGCTCGATCGCGCTGAATCCGGACGTCATCCTTGCGATGACGGACCCTCCCGTCGCGGGCCTGGCCGGCGCGTTCATCGCACGCCTGGCCGGCAAGCCCTTCGTCTACAATATCCGCGACCTCTACCCGGACATGGCCATCGGCGGCGAGATCGTTCGCCCCAGCCGCTGGGTGGACGGCTGGGAAACGATGCATCGCTGGGCGCTGAAACAAGCCGCGCGCGTCATCGTCCTAGGCGACGACATGCGCGAGCGTATTCTCACTAAAGGTGTCGCCGCCGAACGCGTCGTAGTCGTCCGCGATGGCGCTTCCTTCCACGCCGTAGCCCCCGCGCGCAACGATCCTGTAGTCGAGGAAATCCGTTGCGGATTTCCTTTTGTGGCGCTGCACGCGGGCAATTTGGGCTTTTACGGCGCGTGGGACACGCTGCTGAAATCCGCGGAAATTCTGCGCAACGAAAATGCCGGGCTCGTGTTCATAGGTGACGGCGCAAATCGCGCGGCGCTGGCAGCCGCCGCGCAAGCGCAAGAGGCGGCGAACGTACGCTTCTTGCCGTTTCGGCCATTCGAGCAAATTCCGCACGTGATGGTGGCAGGCGACGTGCACATCGTAACCGTAAAACGCGGCCTGGAAGGCATCGTGGTTCCCAGCAAGCTCTATTCGATTCTCGCGGCAGGCCGCCCCGTGCTGGCTGTAGCAGCGCCGAATTCCGACGCCGCGCGCATCGTTGTCGAATCCGGCTGCGGACTCGCCGCCGATCCCGACGATCCCGCCGCCGTCGCCGCCGCCATACGCGAGCTTCGCCGCGACCCCGCGCGCCTAGCCGATATGGGCCGCCGCGCCCGGGAAACCGCCGCCAAATATGCTAGAGTGAACGAGTTGGAAAGATTTGCGGCCATCATAGAAGACGCAGCACATTAACTGAACGAAACAGCAACGGGAATCGCAATCGCCAGGCCATGCCCCTACTCGCCAATCACGCCGAAATCATCGCCTTCGCTGTGGCGTTGCTGGCCTCGCTCTCGCTCACCATCCCAGTCCGCCACCTCGCCCTGCGCTACGGGATGGTAGACAAGCCCGGCCCACGCAAAGTTCACGTCAACCCGATTCCGCTCCTTGGCGGCATTGCGATTTATCTCGGCTTCGTGCTCGCGATTCTGCTCACGCGCCACGATGTCCCCGAGCAGCAAATCCTCGGCATCCTCGCCGCAGCCACGCTGCTCGCCATCGTCGGCTTCCTCGACGACGGCGGCTTGCTCCATCACCAGGTGAAACTCTTCATCGGCATGCCCATCGCCGCGATTTTTTTGATCGCGTCCGGCATCCGCGCGCAACTGTTTTCGCAATTCGTTCCCGGCATCGCCGGCCTTATCCTCGATTGGTGCCTCACCATCGTCTGGGTTGTCGGCATCACCGCCGCCTTCAGCATTCTCGACCACATGGACGGTCTGTGCGCCGGCATCGCCGCCGTGGCCGCGGGCTTCTTCACCATTTCCGCCGCCATGAACGGTCAAACGCTCGTCCGCACTCTGGGTGCCGCCACGCTCGGCGCCGCGCTCGGTTTCCTGCGGTGGAATTTCAATCCCGCGAAAATTTTCATGGGCGATGGCGGCGCCATGTTCCTGGGATTCCTGATGGCCACGCTCGGCCTGAAAATCCGCCCGGACGGGACGCAATTCCCGCACACCTGGCTCGTCCCTGTCCTGATTCTCGGCGTCCCTATTTTTGACACGACTCTGGTCTCCATCTCCCGCGCCCGCCGCGGCCTGTTACCTTTCACCTCGCCAGGAAAAGACCACACCGCCCACCGCCTCTCGAACCTGGGCCTGGGCCATCGCCGCGCCGTCCTGGTAATGTATCTTTTGGCCGCAGTCTTGGGCGGGATAGCGCTGCTAATCCCCAACCTCTCGCCCACGACGGTCTACACCATAGCCGGCATCCTTGTGGTTGCAGCCCTTTGCGCCATCTTCCTGTTAGAAGGCCTACCCTACGAACGCCAGGTAAAACTCCACAAACCCTCCTCCGCCTCCTGAAGCCGTGTGATTTGGGATGACAGGCGGTGGCGCTAGAGTTTGCGGTAGTCGGAGTTTTGCGTATTTATCGTGAGTTGTTTGCTTACGCCTTCGATTTTGGCTGTGGAGGCGTGGCTGGTGCCGTCTGGGAGGCGGTCGAACTGGACGGCGAGGTTCATGGCGTCGGAGGGATTGTCCATGTAGCTGGCGATTTTGATGCTGCGAATTTGTTTTTGTTCTTTATCGAAGAGCAGGGTCATGGAATCGCCGGGCTTGACGTAATTGACGATGACCATTTTCACTTCGCCGGGGGCGGCGTCGCTGGGCCTGACGGAAACATTTCTTTTGGCGTAGGCGGCCGCCTCCGCGTGCGCCGGAATCATTTTGAGCAGCGGGCGCGGGACCGAGAGGAGTTTTCTGCGGCTTGCCGTCGGGGCCCATGCGCACCTGGAAGCTTTCCGTTTTTTTCTGCTCACCCTTCAGGTAGACCGTCACTTTTTCCACCCAGGTGTATTGCGCGAGGGCTTGCTTGTTCTTCGCGGTGGATTCCTTCAGTTCGGCGACGCGCTGCTGGAGCAGTGCGGCCTGACCATGGAGCGAGACCGCAAAAACTCCCAGAAGTGCGAGGCCGGTTGCTGCGGCGGCTCTGCGCTTCGTGATTTGTGTGTGCGTGATTTTCGAGTTCGCGATATTTGGCTCGCGCGCGCTTGGCAGATGCATGGTGTCCTCTATGGTTTGCGTTTCGCGACAAACGTGCCGTGGGCAGAGTGTGAATATTCGGCGCGAAATGAGTGGGGCAGAGAGCGATCCTGCGAGAGCCGAATGGCGGGCTCGCGGCAGCGTGCGAAATATACTCGGTGGGGCGCGTTCGCACAATTGTAATTTCAGGCGCTGACGGAGCGCGGCCAATTCGGGTGGCCAATTCGGATTGACATCGGCGCGCGCAAAGAGATACATTCCGCGAACCGTTTCCTGCCGACGCTGCGCGATGCTTCGGCGGGAACAGCTCCGTCACACGCACAAATAAAATCTCGTAAACAGACGAGCAAGGGAGTGCGGTCTTGATGCCCCGCCTTTTTTTTACGACAGCACTTGTGCTGTTGACGGCTGTCCCTTCGCTTGCACAGGGGGCGGCGGATGCGCCGAGTGTTCTAACCTTGGCGAGCGCGATTGCCGAGGCACAGCAGAATAACCGCGAGATAAAAATTTCGAATCAGAATGTGCTGTATGCGAACGACGAGATTCTGGCCGCGCGCACGCAGCGTTATCCGCATTTCAACGTGCAGATTTCGGGATCGTATTTGCTGACGGCCGTGCACGTCCACATTCCCGAGGGAGTGTTCGGCAAGGTAGGGACGACGCCGGTGCCGAACGCGAACTCAGTAATCACAACCAGTCCGAGTGCTTCGGCTTTGACCTTCATTCAGGTGGTGCAGCCGCTTTCGAAATTGTACGACGTGCATTTGAATGTCGCCTTGCTGAAGGTGGGAAAGCAATTGAGCCAGGAGGAATTGCGACAGGAGCGGCAGGAAATCACAAACTCGGTGAAGTCGGCATACTATTCGCTGTTGCAATCGCAGAGCGCGCTGGGATCGGCGCGCGAAAATGTGCAGGCGCTGCGCGAAGTGGATCGCACGACCGAAGAGTACGTGCAGCAAAAAGCGGCGTTGCCTTATCAGAGCACGGGCGTGAAAGTTCAACTGGCGCAAGCGGAGTTGCAGGTAACGACTCTGGAAGACACGATCGAGACGCAAAAAGAAAATCTGAACAACTTGATGGGGCGCGACATCCGCGAAGATTTTCGGTTGAGTGGAGTGCCGGACGCGATTCCGGAGGAGCAGGATTTGGAACTGGCGCGGCAGACGGCGCTCGCGAGCCGTACGGAAATTCGCCAGGCGCAATTCAAGGTGGAGCAGGCCGTCTTTTCGCGGCGCCTGGAGAAGGCGCAGTACATCCCCGAGATCGGAGTGCAGTATTTGTTTTTTTCGCCGTTCACCGTCAGCGGACTTCCTTCGAACATAAACTCGCTTGGAATTTCGCTGAAGTGGGACGTATTCGATTGGGGCCAAAAGCGCCATTTGATGGACGAAAAGCAACGGAACATCGAGCAGAGCCATTTGAGTCTGACGGAGACGCAAAGCCAAGTGGTGATCGACGTGGACAATCGCTTCCGAAAACTGCGCGAGGCGCGCGCGAGCCTGAAGGTGGCGCAGCTGGGAGAAGGCGCGGAGAAACAAAAGCTGCAGGTGGTGTTGGAGCAGTTCAAGCAGAAGGCCACGCTGCTGAGCAATCTGCAGACCGAGCAGGCCAACATGGCGCAGGCGACCGCACAGTACCAACAGGCACTTTCAACATTCTGGACCGCGCGCGCGGATTTTGAAAAGTCGTTGGGCGAGGATTAGATGAACAACCAACAGCGAGGCCAAAGGCGAAGACATCGCGCCTGCTTCGCGACACTTGTCTCGCTGGTGGCGGCGGGTCTGATCGGCTGCGAGTCACAGAGGAAGGCAGTGGAGGCGCCGCCGATTCCAGTGACAGTTGCCGAGGTACAGGAATATTCCGGTGCGGAAGGTGTGAACTATTCGGCGAGCGTCGTGCCTTACACGCAGCTTTCGGTGACGTTCAAGTCGGCGGGCTATGTGACGAGCATTTTGCAGCGCAAGGGCGTGGATGGGCGCGTGCGGAATCTGCAACAAGGAGATTGGGTAAAGAAGGACACAGTGCTGGCGACGGTGCGGCAGTCGGATTACGAGCACGCGGTGAATCAATATAAAGGACAGCTGGAGCAAGCGCAGGCTGGCGCGGAAAAGTCCAAGCAGGATTTCACGCGCGCGCAGGCGCTCTACAATGCGAACGCGCTGACGCAGACAGATTACGATTCCGCCAAAGCGCAATTCGATTCGACGCAAGGCGCCGTGGCCACCTCGCAAGCCGCAGTGGCGCAGGCTCAGCAGGCCCTGAGCGATTGCGAATTGCGCGCGCCGATGGATGGTCAGATTTTGAATCGCAATATCGAGCTTGGCGCGCTGGTCGCGAGTGGAACGACCGGCTTCACCATGGGCGATATGCAGACGGTGAAGGCCGTGTTCGGCGTGCCGGATACAGTGCTTGCGGCTGTTGCGCTCGGCAAGAAACAGGCCATTCAAACGGAAACGTATAACCAACAATTTATGGGGCTGATTACCGCGATTTCGCCGCAAGCGGATCAGAAAAGCCGCACGTTTCAGGTGGAAGTAAGCGTTCCCAATCCCAAAGACCTTTTGAAATCGGGAATGGTTGCAACGCTGATTCTGGGGCAATCGAAACTGGGGGCCCCGCTGCTGGTGGTGCCGTTGAACGCTATTGTTTCGACCGTGGATGGATCAAAAGCGTTCAGTGTTTTCGTGGTGCAGCGAGACGGAGACAAAGACATTGCCCGGCGCAGGATCGTGCAAACCGGCTCAGCCTTTGGAAACAATGTTGCGATTCTCAAAGGGCTCAATCCCGGTGACCGGGTGTTATTGAACGGCGCAACGCTGGTGAGCGACGGCCAAGCGGTTCAAATCATTCCCTAGTTTTTAAGGATCCAACCGATACCCCGATGGCACACCGTACTGACGCCGACCTGATTCAGAACGAGCACAACACAGCTCGCTTCTTCGTCGAAAACCGCCAGATTTCCTGGATTTTGCTGATCGCGACATTCGCCGCAGGGATTTACGGTTACACGCAAATGCCGAAGCGCAAGGATCCGGACATTCCCGTGCGCGTGGCGTCGGTGGTAACCCAGTGGCCAGGAGCGACTTCCGAACAAGTGGAACAACTGGTGACGCGTCCGATTGAGTCAACGATCGCCGAAAATCCCAACATTCGTGCGCCGATGGGCGCCGATTTCGGCATCAAGTCGCTCTCGCTGCCGAACCTTTCGATCATCCAAGTGCAACTGTCCGAATCGGTCAAGGACACCAAGAAAGAATTCAGCGACATGAACTTGAAGCTGAATTCATTGAGCCTGCCCCAAGGCGCCGGACCGATCAAGTTCAATAGCGACTTTGGCGATACGGCTGCGTTGATGCTGACCGTCGCGAGCCCCCTGGAAGACTCCGCGGCGATCGCGGTGCGCGCGTATGCGATTGAAGTGAAGCTGAAAAGGTTTCGCGCACATCGGCGCGACGAAGGGCGCGGCGCTCCAATCTCGATCGTCTATTGCTTTCCTGAAGCGGTTCCGCAAGAAGCGGTGGAGCGCGGTTTGCGCTTATTCGCTCAGACGGCCGAGAGAGACGGTGTGCTGAACCGCGCGCAAATGGTCCCGGGGCCTGGTTTTGTGGCCGTGGATGCGTACACGGAGAAGAGCGACGCGGAGATTTATGCTTACGGCCAATCGTACGTGCAAACCAGGACTCACGAATCGGAAATCCATCCGGACACCTGGCCACCGATCGCGGTTCGCGATCCCAGCCAGGTGGGGACTCTGGTAGCAGCTGCGCCGGGCAACAAATACACGTATCACGAGCTTGACGATTTTACGGACCTGCTGGCGCGCGCACTTTTGGGGGCGCCGGAAGTTTCACGCGTCGACCGCTCGGGCGTCCTGCCCGAACAGATTTTTCTGGATTACTCCCAGGAGCGGCTGGCTTCTTACGGATTGCAGCCTTCCAATCTGAAAGGTATTTTGAACGCGCGCAACATCACGCTCCCGGGCGGCGCGTTGGAAGCGGGGTCCAAGAACATCATTCTTGATCCCTCCGGCGAGTTCGCAACCCCGTCGGACATCGGAAACGTAATTGTGGGCACCTCATCGTTTGGCGCGCCGGTGTATCTGCGAGACCTCGTGGATATCCGCAGCGGATATCAAAGCCCCCCGCGCTACCTCAATTACTACACCTGGCGCGATGCGCACGGACAATGGCAGCGCACTCGGGCGGTTACTCTGGCGGTGCAAATGCGCCAGGGCGAGCAAATCGGGGCCTTTGCGCAGCACGTTCAGGAAAAGCTGAAGGAGACCAACCGGCTGCTGCCTTCCGACCTGATCGTCGCTTCGACTTCGGACCAGCCGCGACAGGTGAAAGAGAACGTCGACCTCTTCATGGACGCGCTGTACGAAGCGATCGCGCTGGTGGTGATCGTTTCACTGATTGGTTTTTGGGAATGGCGCTCGGCAGTGCTGATGGCCATCTCGATTCCGATCACGCTGGCGATGACGTTCGGATTCGCGCACTTGCTGGGCATCGATCTGCAGCAGGTCTCCATCGCCACACTGATCATCGCATTAGGACTGCTAGTGGATGATCCGGTGGTGGCGGGAGACTCGATCAAACGCTCGCTGGCCGACAATCATCCTCCGGTCATCGCGGCCTGGCTGGGGCCGACGAAGCTGGCCCACGCGATTCTCTTCGCGACCATCACAAACATCGTCGCGTACCTTCCATTCCTGCTGCTGAGCGGCACCACGGGCGAATTCCTGCACAGCTTGCCGATCGTGATGACCTGCGCACTGGTTGCTTCGCGCCTGGTTTCGATGACGTTCATTCCGTTTCTTGGCTACTACCTTTTGCGGCCGACTGCCAAGAAGGAAAGCACGATGGAGGAGCGGCGCTCGCGTGGGTTCAGCGGCTTCTACTATCGCGTGGGCAAGTTTGTGATTGACCATCGCTGGAAGGCGTTTGGCGTGTCGTTGATTTTCCTGGCGCTGGGCGGATTCTTCGGGCATCGCCTGAAAACGCAATTTTTCCCGGAGGATGTGCAATACCTTTCATTCCTTGATATATGGTTGCCGAATGACGTTCCGCTCTTTGCCACCAACCAGACGGTGATGCAGGTGGAAAACGTGGTGCGAGCCACGGCCGAGAAATACGGCAGCGAACATCCGGATAAAGACGGCAAGCCGCGGCAGGTGCTGAAATCCCTAACCGCGTTCGAAGGCGGAGGCGGTCCCCGTTTTTGGTTTTCCGTTTCGCCGCAACTTCAGCAACTCAACTATGCGCAACTGATCATCGAGCTGGACAACAAGGAGGACACCCCGAAGCTGGTCGGGCCGTTTCAGGACGCCATTTCAAATAATGTGCCCGGGGCGCGCGTGGACGTCCGGCAATTACAGACCAACCCTGTGGATTATCCGGTGGAATTGCGCGTCACGGGCCTCGCGGACATCAGCGCATTGGATGAGCCGAAGGACATCGCTACGCTGCGTTCGATCGCCGGCAAAGCTGCAGCGATTCTGCGAGCTGTTCCGGCATCGGCGCGCGTGCGCGATGACTGGGGGCAGGATGGGTTCGAGGTCACTTTGAAGGTGGACCCGGACCGCGCGAATATGGCCGGGGTTACGAATCAGGATGTGGCGCAATCTTCGAGCGCGGCGCTGAGCGGCGCGTCTATGACCACGCTGCGCCGCGGCGATCAGCAAATTCCGGTGGTCTCGCGCTTGCGCATGGAAGAGCGCGCCACGCTCTCCGACATTCAGAATCTGTATGTGTATTCTTCGCAATCGAACAACAAGGTACCGCTGCTGGAAGTTTCCAAGATCGAAAACGAGCTGCAAACTTTGCGCATCCGACGCCTGGAGCATTTTCGAACGATCTCGGTGCAGAGTTTCACCTTGTCGGGAGTTCTGTCGTCGGAAGTATTTTCCGCCGCCGCGCCCAAGATTGCGGAACTGCAGAAATCACTGCCGCCGGGCTATAGTCTCGCGATCAGCGGAGAGCAGGCCAAACAGCAGCAAGGCTTCACAAATCTGGCTGCCGTGATGGCGGTTTCGATTGGCATGATTTTTCTGGCGCTGGCGTTTCAATTTCGGCATTCGATCAAGCCCCTGCTGGTGCTGGCCGCCGCGCCCTATGGCGTGTCGGGTGCTTTGCTGGCTCTGTGGGTGATGGGTTCTCCTTTCGGATTCATGGCGTTTCTGGGAATCGCGAGTTTGATCGGCGTAATCGTCAGCCACGTGATCGTGCTTTTCGATTTCATCGAGGAGATGCATGAAAAGGGCGAGCCGTTGGAACAGGCGCTGCTGGATGCGGGCATCGTGCGGCTGCGGCCGGTGATGATCACCGTGGGCGCGACGATTCTGGCGCTCTTCCCACTGGCCATTCACGGCGGACCTTTGTGGCAACCGCTGTGCTACGCGCAAATCGGCGGGCTGGGCGTCGCGACGTTCATCACGCTTTTGCTGGTGCCGGTGCTTTATTCCATTTTTGTGCTGGATTTGAAAATTGTGAAATGGGGCGCGGTGGAAAAAGACGAACCAGGGGATCTTCCGCTGCAGCCGAAGGGCGAACTCTCGTGATGAACTGTCACTCGCTTAAAGATTTTTTTGCGACGCGATCTTGCAGTTGCGCCTTGGCGCTGCTCGTGGCTGCGTCACTTTTTCCGGCTGGAACATGGGCGCAGGCCGCGGCTAGCGCTGAAGCGAATTCGGACGCGATGCGCCAATTGAGCGCGTCGTTTGAAAATTTGGCGAAGCGTGTTTCTCCAGCGGTAGTGGAAATTCTGGTGACCGGCTACGGTTCGCCGAGTGATGAGGACAGCAGCGCGTCCAGCGCCCTGGAACGTGCGCGCAGCCTCGGCGCCGGGGTGATCGTTGATCCGGAGGGCTACATCATCACCAACTATCACGTGGTGAAGGGATCGGACCGCGTGCGCGTGGCTTTGACTCCAGCCGTGAATCAGGAATCCCAGCCTTTCGCATTGCTGAAATCGCGCGGGAAAATTCTGCCGGCGCGGGTTGTGGGGTTCAGCAAGGAGATCGATCTCGCGGTGCTGAAGGTGGAAGCGAGCGGGTTGCCGACTCTGCCTATCGGACGCTACGCGCGCGCGCAGAAGGGACAGATCGTGCTCGCGTTCGGGAGCCCAGAGGGCCTCGAGAATTCCGTCACATTTGGTTTGATAAGTTCCGTTTTGCGGCAGCCCGATCCGGATGATCCGATGGTGTACATCCAGACCGATGCGGCGATCAATCCGGGGAATAGCGGCGGGCCGCTGATGGATGTGGAAGGAAACATGATCGGGATCGATACCTTCATTTATACCAAGTCCGGCGGGAACGAAGGGATTGGCTTCGCGATTCCCAGCGGAATCGTGCGTTACGCCTACGAACAGATTCGGCAGTATGGGCGCGTGCCGCGGCGGACGATCGGAGCCGGGCTGCAGTCGCTGACTCCAGATTTGGCACAAGCACTGGGAATTGCGAGCGAGGCGGGCGTGATCGTTTCTGATGTGTACGGGGACAGCACGGCGGAGCGAGCGGGATTGAAGATTCGCGACGTGATCGTTTCGGTGGACGGGATACCGGTGGACAACGTGGCGTTTTTTGCGTTGAGCCTTTACATGCGTAATGCCGCCGGCCCGACAAAATTGGAGATTTTGCGCGGCGATCAGAAGCTTGAACTGAATGTCCCGGTGTACGAGCCGAAAAATGAGCCGGCGCGGCTTTCCGAACTGTCTGATCCACGCAAGGATCTTATTCCGCGATTGGGGATTGTCGGACTAACGATCACGCCGGATGTCGAAGGGATGGTGGATTTGCGGGTTCCTTCGGGCGTGATAGTCACTTCGATTGTGAACGACAAACTTGCCGTGGATTCCGGCTTGTTCGAGGGCGATGTGATCCATTCGATGAATCGCGCACAAATCACGAGCGTAGAGAATCTGCGTACAGAATTCGGCAAATTGAAACCGGGAGAGCCAGCCGCGATGCAGGTGGAACGCAACGGGAAATTAATTTATGTGACATTTGAGATGGAATGAGTGGCGCAACTGACATTGGTCGCGACTCAGTCCATAGTAATGGCGTTGTGGATTGCATCGGGCTCGCTCTTCGGACTGGTGCAGGAATCAAGGCTTCGAGAGATACCCAGCTTCTTCATCCGGAAGTACAAAGTCGAGCGGTTCAATCCCAAGCGGGCTGCGGCACCTCTGGGTCCGGAGAGAACCCATCTGGTCTCCTTTAGTGTTTTTAGGATATGGCTGCGCTCGAGCTGTTCCAGAGTTTGATGGCGGTCTGTGTTTTGACCGGGCGTGAGCCGAGATTTCAAATCCCAGGGCGAAAGCCGCAGCACTGGGCCGGGGCTCAAAATCACTGCGCGTTCGATTATGTTTTCCAATTCCCGGATGTTGCCAGGCCAGCGATACCGAATCAGAGCCTCCACTGTTTCCGACGGAATCGTGTCAATCGTCTTGTGCATTCGTCGGGTGGCTTGTTGTACAAAATGTTGCACCAATGGCGGAATATCGTCCGGACGCTCCCGCAAGGGAGGAACATGGATGGGAAAAACATTCAATCGATAGTAAAGGTCATTGCGAAAGAGTTTCTCCAGGATCATTCCTTCCAGGTCACGATGAGTTGCGGCCACAAAGCGCACGTCGACGTTCTGCGTCCGAGTGCTTCCCAGGCGCTCAAATTCCCGCTCCTGCAAGACACGAAGAAGCTTGGGCTGGAGTTCGAGAGGGATGTCGCCGATCTCATCCAGGAACAGCGAGCCTTGATGTGCTAGCTCGACCCGGCCGATCTTCTGTGCGATCGCGCCGGTGAACGATCCCCGCTCATGCCCGAACAGTTCACTTTCGAGCAGCCCGGTCGGGATGGCGGCGCAGTTGATCTTGACAAATGGCCGATCGCTGCGAGGACTGTGACTGTGAATGGCGCGTGCGATGAGCTCTTTGCCAGTGCCGGTCTCGCCTAGCAAGAGCACAGTTGAATCTCCCCAAGCGACGGTTTGGACCATCTGCAGCACGCGGCGGAGACCCGAACTTCTTCCGATGATCCCTTCGAAATCCGTCCCCGACTTCGCTGGTTCGTCGATGCGGTCGAGATCAAGCGTGATCTCCGGATCGGCGTTAGGCCTTAGGTCCTCGTCTTGCAGATGATAGGTGAGACTATTCAAGCTCATTGCCTTGCTCCCTTTTTTGCAGTTTATCTGTGCGAGCGTTCTGTTTTTTCCGCCTCGGCCGCCCAGGCTCTCGCCCAATCCATTCACGGACGTAAGGCGGACAATTCGCGAGCTTGGTACCGTCCGCCTCACAATCAGCTAGATACGTGATCGCATCGCGGTCTACCAGCGTTACGTCCTTCAAATCCAAGGCGATGTGGCTGTCGGCCCCTTCCAACTCAAGGAGCTTACGCAGTTCGTCAATATCCTCCGCCTCGATTCGACCGCTTAGAGTGAAAATAACGCCCCCATTCGTTTTTCTCTGGATCTTCAGCATTCCGCGCCCCTTCCAAGGTGCATGTTCTCTTGATTAGCAGTTGGTGGCCCGATGCTAAGCAGATGACCATTCAGAACTTAACTGAGCCTCGGCTGGCGAAGTTTCGCCAATTGGCGAAATCCAGCGCAACATTTGTTTGGAAATCCCTTCGCGTCTGGGAGTTTTGCGCTGACTGGGTCTGCTGCGAACAGCAGGCTTGAATGTCGGTCCGCTTCGCCCTCCAGCAAATGCGCCTTAATGTCCCTGCGCTCACCTATTTCCGTCCTCATTTTGTCGCTGGCCTTGGCACGTTCTGCCATCCGTTCCACAACCTGTTGATCGAGTTGACTGGCAAGGCGCTTGCTGTGCGCGCTAATCGCTGGCATCGGGACATATTCTGGAGGCGTGGCTTTGGGAAGTCCTTCAGAAAACTCTGAAAAGAGATGAAAAACCCTGAGTGTCTCTATAAGCTGATTCCTATGAGCAACTTGTACCGCTTCGGACAGTTTGTGATGGATCCAGGCATGCGCACGCTGTCTCGCGCGGATTCACCGGTTTCTCTTACCCCTAAAGCTTTCGACGTCCTGCTCTTCCTAGCTCAAAACCCCAACCGTCTGGTCACCAAGGAGGAATTGCTGCAAGCCGTGTGGGGTGACACGTTCGTAGAGGAAGGCAACCTGACGCAATACATCTCTCATTTACGCAAGGCGTTGTGTGACAACGGGGGAGACACCCGCTTGATTGTCACCATTGCTCGAAAGGGATACCAGTTCACCGCGCGTGTCACTGTTGATACCGAGGCAGCAGATATCGCAGGACATGCCAGTCCTCAGGCCTCTGCGACCGAAACTTCAAAAACCGATGCGCGACCCGTGGAGTTTCCAACCAGAGAGACGGTTACCAAATCACCCCCACCTCGTCTCCGCTTGCGCAAATGGTTCGCGGCGGCCGCGCTGTTGGCCGTTATCGCCGCGACCTTCTGGTCCTATTGGAGGTATCGCCACCGGGTGACGCTCTCCGCTACGGACACCATTGTTCTCGCCGATTTGAAAAACGAGACGAGCGATCCGGTATTCGACGACACGTTGGATCCAGCTTTGCGATACGAAATGGAGCAGACACCTTATCTGAACATTCTAGGCAGGGATAAAGTGCTCGGGACTCTGGCACAACTCAATCTCCCGCCGGCTACTAAGTTGACGCCGGAAGTGGCACGCCAGATTTGCGGCAAAACCAACAGCAAGCTGGTGATCTCCCAATCGATCGGGGATGTCGGCAATGGCTACCAGTTGCAGATGCGGGCGCTCGACTGTGCGTCGGGAGCAACCTTGGCTAAAGAGCAGGTAGACATCGCTAAGCGGAATGAGGTCGTACACGAATTGGGAGTCGCAGCCGCACGCCTTCGCGCGAAATTCGGAGAGCCCGCAGATTCGCTGGCCCGTTTCAATCAGCCGCTGGAAAAGGCGAGCAGCGGGTCGCTCGAGGCTTTGCAGGCGACAACTCAAGGCAACAAACTCTTCCTCGGCGGCGACCCGGAGGGAGCGCTCAAACTCTATCAGCGCGCGGTCGAACTCGATCCAAACCTGGCCGTAGCGTATGGGCGCATGGGTGCGGCCTACCTTTTTCGTCAGGAAATCGAGTCGTCGATGGTTTCGTACACGCGCGCCTACCAACTTCGTGACCGCTTGACCGAAAAAGACCGGTTGGCCACCGAAATGAATTACTACAGCAATGTGATCGGCGATTGGGAGAAAGAATACTCCTCCGCGCTTCGTTTCTCGGAGATATTTCCCCGGGATCCGGCCGCGCATACCAACCTCAGGACTGCATTTATCCATCTCGGCCAACCCGGCCGGGCCGCTGACGAAGCGGCTGAAATCGCACGGTTGCAGCCGAGTTCCTATTACTACGGCAGCGCGATACAGTCCATCCGCTACGCAAGCAGATTCAATGAAGCAAAATCCTGGCTCGCCAAGGCCGATGCCCTCAAATTCGACACTTTGCTGATCCGGCGGGAAAGACTCATCGTAGCATTTGCCACACGCGACCGGGACACCGTCGAAAAGATCCTCAAAGACCAGGAACAAGGCAAGTATCGAGGAGACTTTCTGCATGAACATTCCTTGATCGAGATTCAGCGGGGTCGCTTTCACTCCGCCGAGCGTCTGCGACTGCAGGCTTCCCAGCTCAACCCGAAGGACAACAATGCTGACTGGTGGGTGTTACTCTCGGCACTGGAGCATGCCGAAGTCGAAAAGGACGTTCCAGCTCAAGGCCATGACAGCAAGGCAACTAAGACCCCGCTGGATCGCAACAGCAAGCTCGTCATAGCTCTTACACTCGCGCGATCAGGCCAAACAGAGGAAGCCGGTAAACTCGCAGAACAGGTCAGCGCCGAAAGTCCCGAGGACACGCTCGTGCAGCATTACTTTGTTCCCACCATCCGGGCCGCGACCAAGCTGCGGCAACATGATCCGGCAGCAGCCATCGAGCTACTACGTGGAACTGAAAAGTACGATCTGGCGTTTACGGGATTATGGGACTACGTGTACCCCGCCTACATCCGCGGGCTGGCGTACTTGCAGCTCGGCGATGGCGGGTCGGCTGCGGCCCAGTTTCAGAAACTGATCGACAACCGCGGTTTCACCGTGAGGCATGTCATCGGACCGCTGGCCAGGCTCCAACTCGGCCGCGCGCAGAAAACAATGGGCAATGAAGCGGCTGCACGGAAGTCCTACGAGGCTTTTTTGGATTTGTGGAAGGACGCCGACCCGGACGTCCCCATCCTGAAACAAGCCAAGGCAGAATACGCCAAGCTCCGAAAATGAATCGCACAGACTCAACGGAGTCCGACACCGTTTTGGCCGAACTAATTGCGAAATACCATGCGATTGAAGCGCACCAGATCGCCGAGGTTTATGCTTTCCGGAGCCAGTTCGACAAGGGGTTCGAGTGGCTAGACCGAGCTTATGCCCAACATGACAGCGGTCTGATCGCAACGAAAGCGGAGTCCCTACACAGCGACCCGCGATAGGCCGCATTCTTGAAGAATCTCAACCTGCCGACCTGAAATATGTTGCCATATTAAGTGGGTAATGTGTAGGAGACGGGAACAGCTCAATTTCCCAACGGAGTCTTAAAGCGATTCTTGTCGATTTTGAGCGACCGAATCTTGGATTCCAGCGTGGAGCGCGGCATGCCCAATTTGACCGCTGCACCCGACGGTCCGAACACCCGTCCTTGGCTTTCTCGCAGAGCCGCTTCGATGATTTCCTTTTCTTGAGCTGCCACCTTCTCAGAAAGATAAAGCTGGCTCTCCGCTTTCCTGTCCAGCGGCTGGTGGGACATCCAGCTCTCATCCACCGAAAAACTCTCGGTTTCACAAACGATTAGAGAGCGTTCGATAACGTTCTGTAGTTCGCGTATGTTCCCGGGCCAAGGGTATGACTGAAGTACTTGAAGTGTTCTCTTCTCGACACTCCTGAAGTGCTTGCCCGCTTTCCGCGCGTAGCGATCGATAAAATACTCCACCAGCAGAGGGATGTCCTGTTTTCGTTCTCGAAGAGCAGGAATCTCAATCGGGAAAACATTCAGGCGGTAAAACAAATCGCTGCGGAACGTCCTAGCGCTGATAGCGGCCTGCAAGTCACGGTTCGTGGCGGCGATCACCCGAACGTCAGCGTGTATCGGGCGTGTCCCGCCGACACGTTCAAACTCGTGCTCCTGCAAAACACGAAGCAGAGCAATCTGAGTCTCGGGTGGAAGATCTCCGACTTCGTCAAGGAAGATCGTGCCGCCATTTGCCAATTCAAAGCGACCCAAGCGCTGCTGAGTCGCGCCGGTGAAGGCGCCCTTCTCATGGCCGAACAACTCCGAGGCGATCAGGTCACGGGGGATAGCGGCGCAGTTCACGCTGACAAACGCGCGCGAGCGGCGATCTGATCGTCGGTGGATGGCGCGTGCAACGAGCTCTTTCCCCGTTCCCGTTTCGCCGGTTATGAGGACCGTAGAATTACTTGGCGCAACTTTGGAAATGCGCGAGAGCACAGTCTGCAAAGCTGGAGAGGTTCCAACAATCTCCTCAAACATGGAGATTTTGTCGATTTCTTCACGCAGAGCGACGTTTTCGCTCCGAAGCCTGTCTTCCGCCCGCTTGCGGTCGTCGATGTCCGTCGAGGCAACATACCAACGCGTAATCTTTCCCTGTTCGTCGTGCAATGGGTTAAAACGAACCAAGAACCAGCGATAAGTGCCATCACGTTTGGGTAGTTGCAACTCCAACTCGAAAACGGAGCCACCGGAGCGAGCACCATCGGAAAAAGTGCGTGCCGCCCGTTCTCGGTCTTCAGGACGAAAAAACGGGGACGAAAAAAGAGTCCCGGGTGTTTGCCGCCACTCTTCAAGACTAAGGCCGAGGTAATCGAGCGCAATGCGGTTCGCATAAAGACGTTCGCCAGCCTGTCCGAATACAGCAACCTGTTGAGGCGAAAGGTCCAGCATCTGCCGGAACTCCATTTCCTGCTCCCGGATCTTTGCCTCGGCGCGCTTTTGTTCGCTCAAGTCGAGGACGAAGGAGACGCCCTCGTTCGAATCTGGAAACAGCGCGCCTCCCAGAAGCACGGGCAAGCGGCTGCCATCTTTCCGGAAAAACTGCTTCTCGTAGGGCTGGAAAAACCCGGTTGCCAGTGCCTCCGTCACGGCACGTTGGTCTCGTTCGCGCAATTCGGCCGGCGTCATATCCTCCCAACGCAATCGGCCTGAGAGGAGATCCTGACGGTCGTATTGAAACATTTGCAGAAACGCCCGGTTGGCCTCGACAATTTCGCCCTCGAGGTTCGCGATGAAGATCCCCAGAATGCCGGCGTCGACCAGGCGCCGCATCTTATCTTCGGTGGTCTTGCGTTCGGTGATGTCGCTCACGGCCCCGACAAACTCGAATTCTGCTGATTCATCTTTCACCGCATGAGCGATGACGTGAACATATTTGATCGAGCCGTCGGGCAACAAGAGGCGATATTCCAGATCGCAGTCCTTGCCCTCACTGATTGCCCAAGCGATGTGCGCCTCAGCCCCAGCCTTGTCTTCCGGATGAACACGTTGCAGGATCGCTTCCATAGCAGGAGTGGTGGTGTGATCGTATCCATAAATTCGAAAGGTCTCTTCTGACCACAACATCTCGCCTGATGAGGTTTTACACCCGAAGCTGCCTGTGTGGCTGAGCCTTTGGGCTTCCGCCAAGTACGTTTCGCTGTTCCGGAGGGCTTCTTCGGCTTTCTTGCGCTCGGTGATGTCGGTCACCGCCCCGACAAACTCGTGATTGCCAGATGCATCCTGTACCGCGTGAGCTATCGCGTGGACGTGCTTGACTCGCCCATCACGCAGCAGCAAGCGATAGGTATGCTCGAAATCTGGCGCGCCCGCAAAGGCGCGATTAATGACCTCCTTGAAGTCGGCGCGGTCCGCGGGGTGGACGCGCTGCAACAGTGATTCTATTGTTGGCTGGACCGAGCCGTCGTACTCGAAGATACGGTAGGTTTCATCTGACCAAACAATCTCTCCGGTATCAGGTCTCCACCCGAAGCTGCCCGTCTGGCTGAGCCTCTGCGCCTCCGCCAGATACGCTTCACTGCTCCGCAGGGCTTCCTCCGCCGTCTTTCGCTCGTGAATATCCATGCTCGACCCATACCACTTGACGATATTGCCGTTCGCATCGCGAAGCGGCACTTTCCGGTGGAACATCCAGCGGTATTCTCCATTCGCGGTGCGGACGCGAGTTTCGTACTCAAAGACTTCTCCAGTCGCGAGGCAGGCTCGCCACTTGGCCACAATCCCCTCAACGTCCTCAGCGTGAATGACAGCTGTCCAATTCCAACCGGCCACTTCGTCCAGAGTGACGCCGAAATATTCCAACCAACCTTTGTTGAAGTAATCAATGTAGCCGTCGGGCCTGGCTGTGTGAATCAGGGCAGGAATCGAGTCGACAAGGAGTTGGGCATTCAAACGCTCGGATCCCTGTCCTGGGGTGGCCATGGCGGGCATGATACACCCAGAGAAGCTGCATGCACCGGCTGGCTCCATGGTTGTACGTGAGTTCGGCTGAACGTGAGTGGCCTCGGCGTCCTTCATTGGCTTGCCGTCCTTTCGGTGATGCGCGCCGATTGTGGCGCTGCCGGAATCCTGTCGTCTTGAACAAACTTGGCGTGTTTGGGATGTTTCCGATGGGTTGTGATCTGGGTCAATTGAATTGTGACTTTGGCCACAACTAGATGCGCCTTAGGCGGGTCGAAGGAGGTTCCGGGGCACGTTTCTCGCCCGGTGAGCGTCCTTACGTCACTAAGTTACTTTTTCGCAGAGGGTTACGTCGTGGGGAGGGGTTCCCTTCTGTTCCAACGGACCTGGCGCGGGGACATTCCGGCCCACCGCCGGACGTGCCGCGCGAGATGGCTTTGGTCGGGAAAAACCAGTCGCCAAGGCTATTCCCGACAACGGAGCATGTGTGTCGCTCAGCATGTGTTCCACATGTTCCAAGCGCCGCCGTAACAGATACGTGTGCGGCGGCACCCCCACTGAGTCGTTGCGGGAATTGCTGTTTAGGACCATCTCTTCCAAGTTGCGGTGCGTAGCAGCGACAACTCTGTCCGACAGCAGTTAAATATCTTCGCAGATGATAACAGCTTGACACTTCTGCTTGAACGAACCATACCGCCGGAATCGTAAGACAATTCTTTTCAATGAAGTCGATACGGAGTCGTGTCGGGCCTTGGAATGCTTGGACAGAGAGGTGAGCCATCGTTCAGGAATTCGATGCCAATACACAACTGCAGTCGCGGCTCGATTACGTTCAGGCGAGGGACGAGTGCTCTGAATCGGAAATCAATATTCGATCATCGGTGCGAGAAGGGCATTAGAGGCGAGTGATGAAACAGCAGCTTCAGATGGTTGGGAAACCCAGAAACCGTAATGGGGCATTCGCCGCGATCGAAGATGCCATTGCAGCCATACGCGCGGGCAAAATGGTAATTGTAGTGGACGATGAGGACCGCGAAAATGAGGGCGATCTGACCATCGCCGCCGAAAAAATCACACCTGAGGCCGTCAACTTCATGGCGCGGTACGGTCGTGGATTGATATGCCTAGCGATGACGCCCGAGCGGGTGGACGAACTCGAGATACCGCTGATGGTGCCGCAGAACAGTTCACGTTTCGAAACGGCGTTTTGCGTCAGCATCGAGGCAAAGCGGGGCACCACCACTGGCATCTCCGCCGCCGATCGAGCCGCGACAGTGCTTGCAGCGATTAACCCGAGCACGAAGCCTTCGGATCTCGTCCGTCCAGGCCACATCTTCCCACTGCGAGCGCGAAGGGCGGGAGTGCTGGTGCGAGCTGGACAGACAGAAGCCGCCGTTGACTTGGCTCGCATCGCCGGTCTTTCTCCGGCCGGTGTTATCTGCGAAATTATGAATGAGGACGGCAGCATGGCCCGGGTGCCGGACCTCGCCCGCTTTGCAAGTCTGCATAATCTAGTAATGATCACGGTCGCCGACTTGATTTCCTATAGGATGCGCACCGAATCGTTGGTTAGACGTGTGGCATCGGCGAAGCTCCCAACCGAATACGGAGAGTTCCGGGTTCACGCCTTCGAGAATCAGATCGACAAACAAACGCACATGGCTCTTGTATGCGGTGACATCTCTAACGGGAAAGACGTGCTTGTGCGCGTCCACTCTCAGTGCCTCACCGGCGACGCGCTGCGGTCTGAGCGTTGCGATTGTGGCGCACAGCTTGATAAAGCGCTGCACCGCATCGGATTTGAGGAACGCGGCGTGTTGCTTTATCTGAACCAGGAAGGACGAGGGATTGGCTTAGCGAACAAAATTCGTGCCTACGCCTTGCAAGATGAAGGATATGACACCGTCGAAGCCAACGAGCATTTGGGTTTCAAAGCCGATCAGCG
>Ga0210396_10000702_pt1 | contig 40238 bp, 33 predicted proteins | sample IncBWH17OmetaG_FD_155466 | JGI IMG/M metagenome (GOLD analysis project Ga0210396, IMG submission 155466) | Forest soil microbial communities from Barre Woods Harvard Forest LTER site, Petersham, Massachusetts, United States - Inc-BW-H-17-O ... | reverse complement strand
AGACGACCGCTGGCGTCGAAGCCGACGCCCTGTGGATCGTGGTTGCGCATGACAAAGTCGCTGATGCAATTCCCCGGCCCGGTGTCGAAGGCGAGAAGCTGATCGAGCCCCGCCGACGCGGGAATCAGTGTCACATTGGCGATCCCGCCGATGTTGACGATCGCCCGGGAAATCGTCGGATGCCGGAAGAGAATGTAGTCGGCAAAGGGGACCAGCGGCGCCCCCTGCCCGCCCGCGGCACAATCGGCGCGGCGGAAATCGCTGATCACGCGGCAGCGCGTTTCGGACGCCAGAAATGCCGGATCGAGCCACTGAATCGTGTCCGGAGGACGATGAAACAACGTCTGTCCGTGGGCGGCAATCGCGGTCAGCGCGCCCAACTGGAGCCCCGCCGCCTCCATCGCGCCAAACACCGCCGACGCGTAGGTCAGGGAGATGGCCCGGCCGATGCCCGCCAGCACGCCCAGATCGAGTGGCCCACCCTCGCGAATGGAAAGAATCCTCTCGCGCAGCTCACGGACGTAGGACTCGTGATGGTGCTGAAGGATGGCGGCGGTCATGCCCAGGCCGCGGCCGTCGACGCCGACAATGGCAACATCGACTCCGTCGGCGCTGGTGCCGCTCATGGCTCCGGCGATCAGGCGCTCCGGCATGTGGGAAATGTAACGCAACCACCGGGTTCTGTCCTGCCCGATCCATGACGGGGAGATAATGATTGGCGTCCGATTGGCCGGGGGGACGACGGTGGGCGAGCGGAGCTATGCCTGCTGCGGGCTCTGATCGGCGGTCGGCGCCAAAGGATCTGGCTCGCCGATCGACTGTGCCAGCCGTCGCAGCGCGTCGCGCAAGTTGGCGACTTCGGTTTCCAGCATCTGCACGCGGTTGGAGAGGCTCGGTGAGCTGGCCGATGCCGGCTCCGTATTCGCTTGCGATACGCTCGAAACATCAATCGGATGAAGCTCGGGACACAGGAGCTGCACGTAGCGTTCGGCGCGGCTTCCTGGCGCCGCCGCGATCTCGCGGACCAGCGGCTCGTCGCGCGTCATCAGTGCCGCTAGCATGTTCTTCACCGCCTCCAGCGACTCGAATTCCTGCATCCGCGAAGCCCGGCCGCGCAGCTCGCCCAGCGTCTGAGGCCCGCGCAAGAGAAGCTCGGCCAGGATCGCCAGCTCGGCGGTGCGCACGCGCAGCGCCTCGCCGGCCTGATGCCGGTACTTGTTGACGCGGCTGCCCGCCATGTCCGCGCGGACCACCAGCTTCTTGACGCGCAGTCCTTCCAGCGCCTCGAATGCACGGGCTTCCTCGAGCGTGATCACGGGATCGCGGTTGTTCTTCTGATTGGCGCCGTTCACGACGGCATTGAGCGTGAGCGGATACTGATCCGGGGTCGTCAGCGCCTTCTCGACCAGGACGCCCAGCACTCGGCTCTCGTCGGGGGTCAGTTCAATCATGGCGGGGAAGTCTAATCGCCTTTAGCGCGACTTCGATGGCGCTTGGGCTTCAGTCCCAATTCAAGCCTGACCTGGTCGGAAGACATCCCTCCTTCGGAGGCTTGGCGACGGCGCGAACGCTTGATGATCTGTTGAAATACAGGGCTTACGCTGACAGACGCTGTTTCCAAGTCGGTTCCTTTCAGGGAAACGACCGCCGCTAAAGGCTTACCCTTGGACATCCGATAACGTGGGTGCTTCCCCAACTAACTCTCCCGGCTTTGCTGCTGTCGGCATCAATTCGCCCCAAGCCGCTGGCGGATGTAATCGGCGCGGGCGGCCCGGCGGATGTCGCCCTCGAGCTTGCGGCCCTGGATCTTCTGGAGGTGGGCGGGCTGGGTCAGCAGGAAAAGCTCGTTGATCGTGCGGATGTCGATGTCCTTGACGCGGCCGAGGTTCACGCCCATGCGGAGATGGCTCAACAGCAGCAGCGTCTCTTCACTGGCCATGAGGCGGGCGGTGCGGAGCAGGCCCAAGGCGCGCGACACCTTGTCGTCCAGCGCCACCGTGCGATCGTCCAGTAGGGTCCGGCGGGCGTGGCGCTCGTAGTCGATGATCTTGGGAATCACCACGCCGCGAAAATCGTCGATGATCTCCTCCTCGGTCTTTCCCAGCGTGGTCTGATTGCTGATCTGATAGAAGTCGCCGGTGGCTTCGGTGCCTTCGCCGTAGAGCCCACGGACGGCAAGGCGAAGTTCCTTGGCGGCGCGGAAGACTTTTTCAATTTCGCCGGTGAGTTTCAGGGCCGGCAGATGGAGCATGACGCTGACGCGGATGCCGGTGCCGACGTTGGTCGGACAGGCGGTCAGGTAGCCGAAGCGAGGATGAAACGCGTAATCGAGCTTGGCCTCGAGCAGGTCGTCGATGCGATTGATCTGCTCCCACGCTTCGTCGAGCTGAAGGCCGCTGCGGAGCACCTGAAGGCGGAGGTGGTCCTCCTCGTTGACCATGATGGAAACGGTTTCGTTCTCTCCCACCGCCACCCCGCGGGCGCCTTCGGCGCCGGCGTGCGGCTTGCTGATCAGATGCCGCTCGACCAGGAGCTGGCGGTCGATCTCCGGGGCCGCTTCCAGGTCGACGTAAAGGGTTTTGGGCGCGATCGCCGCGTTAAGGATGGTGTCGCGGACGCGGGCCTCGATGGTCTTGCGCTGGTGGCCGCTGCACCGGGTGAGAAACGGAAACCCCGCCAGGTTCCGCGCCAGCCGGATGCGGGAGGAAATGACGATCTCGCTCATTGGCCCGTTCCCGCGGAGCCATTCGCCGGCATGACTGGTCAGATCGCTAAGCTTCATAATATTTGCGATTTGCCATTTGGCATTCGCAATTCAAATCGATACCAATCGCAAACCGACAATCCTCACGCGTTTTCCGCCTGGCGGATCTGGTCGCGCAGCTTGGCGGCGCGCTCGTAGTCCTCTGCTTCGACGGCGCGGCCCAGCTCCTTTCGCAGGCGGGAGAGGTCGACCTGCCGCTTGACCGGCACACCGCTCCCGCCCTTTCGCGCCGGAACCTTCCCGACGTGATGGTTGGCGTTCTCGTGCGCCCGCTGGAGCAGGGGCGTCAGGTCCTTCTCAAACAGGGTGTAATCGTTGGCACACCCGAGCAATCCGCTCTGGCGGAACTCCGCCCAGGTGATCCCGCAGTGTTCGCAGCCGGATGTCACTTCTTTCTGAAGCCCGGAATGGGCCATCACAAAGTTGGTCAACAACTCGTTGATGGGCATGTGACTTTTGACCGGCAGCCCCTCGTTCTGGGCCGCACACTGCTCGCAAAGATGCTTCTCGATTTTTTTCCCGCCTTTGATTTCGGTCAGGTGGACGGTCGCGGTCTTATTGCAGTTGTCACACTTCATCTGCGATTTGCCTTTTCAGAGCGTTCGATCAATCGTATTTGCGCCGCGGTGCAGCGTCAATCATTCCCTGGTTTTTACGCCCGATAGACCGCTGAGTTCCCGTCAGTTTCCCACACCTGGACACTGATCAGACGGATGCCCGGCGGCAGCGCAAGCGCTCGCGCCACGTGAAGGGCGACGTTCTCCGCCGATGGATTGAGATCGGCAAACGCCGCCGTCTCGTTGAGGTGCCGGTTGTGCAGCGGAACAAGAATCTGATCGACCCGGCGTTCCAGGTCGTGAAAATCCATCACCACGCCGATCGGGTCGAGCTTCTCCGCCCCCACCGTCACCGTGAGCGTCCAGTTGTGCCCGTGAAGCGGCTCCAGCGACCCGTCGTTTAACCGGAGCCGATGGGCCGCGGAAAAGTGCCGGGTTGCGGTAATCTCGAACATCATTGAATCTGGCACGGGAGGGCGAGGCTCCTGCCGAGCCGAAACTCGCGCAAGCAACGCCGCTCGGCGGGAGCCTCGCCCGCCTCGCCCTCCCGGATTTTCGCCTTCACAGTCCTAAAGCCAACTCTCTATCGCCGACCATTTTACTCACTACAATCACGACATGCGGCGGTACTTTCCCGAGTATAGCAACTTCGCCTCGGCGGCGCAGCGGGCGGAGATCATTCCGGTTTATCGGCAGTTGCTGGCCGACTGCCTTACGCCGGTTAGCGCTTTCCAGGTCCTCGGCCGCGACGCGCACGCCTTTTTGCTGGAAAGCGTGGTGGGCGGCGAGCGGATCGCCCGCTACAGCTTCATCGCCACCGCGCCTTCGACAGTTTACCAGGTAACGGGCGGCGCGGCCGAAATCTGGCAGGCCGGGCAGGGCGTCGTTCGGGAATTTCAGACCGCCGATCCCCTGGCCGATCTCCAGAAGCTGCTTCCGCGGCGGCGCTACGACCCAACCCGCAGGCTCCCCGCCTTCACCGGTGGGCTGGTTGGCTACGCCGGCTACGACACGATCCGATATTACGAAGGCGAGAAGCTTCCCAACCCGCCCCCGGACGATCGGCGGCTGCCGGACCTGCACTTTGGATTGTACGGCGAGCTGGTCATCTTCGACCACGTCGACAAGACCGTGAAAGTCGTCGCCAACGCCGAGTTGGCCGATCATGGCGACGCCGAGAGCGCCTACCGGAGCGCCTGCCAACGGATCGATCAGATCGTCCAGCGCCTCCAGCAACCGCCGACTCTGCTGGTTGGGGAAATCGAAACCGGCGCGTCGCCCACCCTCAAATTCGAAAGCAATTTCACCCGCGAAGCGTTCGAGTCGGCGGTGCGAAAGGGCCAAGAATACATCCGGGCCGGCGACATCTTCCAGTTCGTTCCTAGCCAGCGCCTGCGCGTGTCCAGTCCTGCCGACCCTTTTGACGTTTACCGCGCCCTGCGAATCATCAATCCGTCCCCCTTCATGTTCTACCTGAAAAGTCCGGCGTGCACGCTGATCGGCTCCAGCCCCGAAATCCTCTGCCGCGTGGCTGACGGCAAGGTTACCAGCCGTCCGCTCGCCGGCACCCGTAAGCGCGGCGCGACTCCGGAAGAAGACGCGGCGCTGGAAGCGGAGTTGCTCGCCGATCCAAAGGAGCGCGCCGAGCACATCATGCTGGTCGACCTGCACCGCAACGACGTCGGCCGGGTTGCGAAGATCGGGTCGGTGCAGATCAGCGACGTGATGACCGTCGAGCGGTACAGCCACGTCATGCACATCACCTCCAACGTGACCGGAACACTGGATGAAGGAAAAACCGCGCTGGACGCGCTCAAGGTTTCGCTGCCGGTCGGCACGGTGAGCGGCGCGCCCAAGATTCGAGCGATGCAAATCATCGATGAGTTCGAGCCCACCCGCCGCGGACCGTACGGCGGCGCGGTCGGATACCTCGACTTTGCCGGCAACATGGACACCTGCATCGCCTTGCGGACCATCGTCTGGAAAAACGGCGTCTACGACGTCCAGGCCGGCGCCGGCGTCGTCGCCGATTCCGTCCCCGCCACCGAGTACGAAGAAACCATGAGCAAAGCAAAGGCCATGCTCAAGGCCGTCGAGGCGGCGCAGAACGGGTTTTAGGGTTTCGCCGTTTCGAGCTTTCGGGTCCGATCGGGTCGAGTTCGATATGGTCGACATTTGTTCCAACTGCCGCAGGCAAGTGATCCCCATGGCGGATGAAAGATGTCCAAGTTGCCTTCAAGAATACGTCGCCACGTCAGCACCCGACGAACCTGTTTCCGAGCGGCTGGCAGCGAAAATCCAGCGGCGGAAGCAGGAGTCGGATAGGAATCGACACCAGGCGGCTCGCCGAAACATTCTCATTGGCTCCGTTCTTCTGGTGGGCGGAATCGGGGCAACGCTATTTTCATACTTCGGGGTAAATCCGTCATCCTCCGAAGGCACTTACGTCATTTTCTACGGTGCTATCATCGCGAGTGCGGTCGAGCTGCTTCACGGGCTCAGGCAGTACGGGCAACGGAGTGATTGAGCAACGCTGCGTGGCGAATACATCCTGCCACCTCACTCTACCGAATCTCACGACGCCTTCGATCGGATAATCCGTTCGAGTTTTGTCCCCAGCCGCAGACTTGCAACATCGAGATCGTAGTCCATCTGCAACCCCAGCCAGAACTGCGGAGACGATCCGAAGTATTTGGCAAGACGGAGGGCTGTGTCGGCGGTCACGGTCCGCTTTCGCAGCGCGATCTCATTGATCCGCCGCGGCGGCACTCCGATGGCGTTCGCCAGCCGATTCTGGCTCAGCCCGAGCGGCTTGAGAAACTCCTCGACAAGCACTTCGCCTGGATGAACGGGATTGAGTCGAGACTTAGCCATGTTGGCCTCTAATGATAATCGACTATTTCCACATCAAACGCATCGCCATCCCGCCAACGAAAGCAAATTCGCCACTGATCGTTAATTCGGATACTCCACTGACCTGTCCGATCGCCAGCCAGCTTCTCCAACCGGTTGGCCGGCGGACCCGCAGGTCTTCCAGAATGTACGCGCGGTTTAGCATCCGGAGCTTCCGAAGCGCGACCTGCTGCATCGCGTGAGGCAGCCGACGAGAGCGACGAAGCTCAAAGATTCCTCGCGTCTCTTCGCACCGGAAAGACCGAATCACCGAACAGATGCTATAACGCTTAACGTTATGCGTCAAGGAATTGCCTTGAACTCGCGAATTCCATCCGAGTCGCCGGGCTGTGCTTGTCAACTTGGGGTTCGTTATGATGCGGCTCACATGGATCGACAGACTCTTTACCTCTGCACCGGCACGCAAAGCAGCGGATCGACGCTGATTTCCTGGTGTTTTTTGCAGCGGCATGACATGGACGGCGTGCTCGATGCACGGTTCGATCACCTGCCCTCGCTTCCGCAGAATCTTTCCGCGCCGCTGCCCTGGGTGAAGTTCACCATCGCCTGCTTTCGCTTCAGCGAAGTGCGGGCGCATTTTGAGGACGAAGGATGGACAGTGCGGCCGTTGCTGGTCGTCCGCGACGTGCGGAGCGTTTTCAATTCGCTGATTCAGAAGAAATATGGCCGCAACGGCATCACCGCCGACGACCCGCCGATCCGCTTGCGGCTTCGCCGGTTTCTTGAAGATTGGAAGCTCTTCGTCGACCGCGGATGGCCGCTCCTCCGCTACGAGGATTTCACCAACGATCCGATAAGTGTGCTGCGCGCGACGTGCGCCGAGCTTCAGGTCGCATGGGACGAGGCGATGGCATCCTGGCCCAAGAAGCTCGAGCAGATCGCCGATCCGGGCTTCGGCAACGAAACCTTTGTGCTTTCGCGCGGCAGCTCGCTTCAGGAGACGGTCAAACCTTCGCTCGCGTCGGTCAAAACCGAGCATATCCCGCCCGGCGATCTGGAATGGATGGAACGCGAATTTGCCGAGATGAACCGCCGGATGAACTACCCCGAGCACGTGCCCGCCACCGCCGATCCGGCGCTGGGACAGCGGGCGGTCCCGCAATTTGAAAACACCCGCCGATACGAGCGCCTGCGACGCAAGCATCGCTTCTCCCGATTTTTCACCGGCGCTTCCGAAACCCTCGGCAACTGGATGAAGGGCGGCGCGGAGGAAAGCTGATCGGATTCCGTGGCACGGGCTTCCAGCCCGTGCTGGCGATATTCAATCAGGAAAACTCAGCATCAGTAGGTATTCCGTTGATGCATGCTGCCCGCACGGGCTGGAAGCCCGTGCCACGAATTTGATCTCTGCACCGCGGCCCCCTTGAATCCTTTGTGCAAGGGAAGCCTCTCGACCTTCCACCGCAGAAACAGGACGCGATTCACCGCGCGCTGATGACGGGGCTGCTGGCGAATGCCGGCGTGCGGTCGGATGGGAACGAATACGCCGGCGTGCGGGGGAAGAAGTTCCACCTGTTCCCCGGCTCGTCTCTATTTCGGCGGCGGCCGCACTGGGTCATGGCTGGGGAGCTGGTCGAGACGACGCGGGTGTATGCCCACAACGTCGCGGCGGTCCATCCGCTGTGGATCGAGCGGGCGGCGGCGCACCTGGTCAAGCGCGCATGGTCCGACCCTCACTGGCGGCCCGATATCGGCCGCGTGCTGGCTTACGAGAAGGTGACACTGCACGGCCTCACGCTCGTCGCCCGCCGCAAAGTCCATTACGGCCCGATCGATCCGAAACTCTCGCGCGAAATCTTCATCCACCACGCGCTGGTCCTGGGCGACTACGACACGCGCGATGCGTACTTCACGCATAACGCCGAGTTGGTGCGGCAAGTGCAGGCGATGGAGGCCAAGGCCCGCCGCCGCGACGTACTGGTCGATCCCAAGGCGCGCTTTGCTTTTTACGACGCGAGAATTCCACAGAGGATCTATACCGCGGACGAATTCGAGAAATGGCGCCGCCATGTCGAGAAGCATAACCCGCGGCTGTTGTTCATGTCGCGCCAGGACCTGATGCTTCACCCGGCACTGGGCATCACCGCCGAGCTATATCCCGACACAATCAGCGTGGACGGGATCGAACTTTCACTCGAATACCGCTTCGAGCCCGGCGACCGCGCCGACGGCGTCACCGTTACCGTCCCGCTGTCGGCGCTGAATCAGGTTTACGCCGAGCTGTTCAATTGGCTCGTGCCCGGGTTCCGCTTCGACATGTTCGTCGCGCTGATTCGATCGCTTCCCAAGGCGTCGCGAGTGAAGTTCGTTCCGGTGCCGGATGTTGCCGGCGTGGCTGCCCGCGAGCTGCGGCCTTCCGATGGCCCCGTGCTCGATGCGCTGGCGCATCACCTGGGAAAGATCAGCGGCGAGCCGGTTCGGAGCGAGGATTTCCATCCCGGCGTGTTGCCCGAATTCCTGCGGATGAATTTCCGAGTGGTCGACGCCAACGGCAACGAGATCGCCATGGGCCGCGACCTGGGGCGGATTCGCCGGCAGCTCGGCCTCCAGGCCCGCGCCAGCTTCGCGGCCAATCCCCCGCGGCAGTGGCATCGCGATGCCCTGACGCGATGGGATCTTGGCGACCTGCCGGAGCAGGTCGAGATTAGCCACGACGGCGTGACGCTGAGCGGTTATCCCGCGCTGATCGACGCCGGAAGCTCGGTGTCGCTGCGGCTGCTCGATTCCGCCGACGCCGCTACCGAAGCCACCCGCGCGGGCCTGCGGCGATTGTTCATGCTCCAGCTCCGCGAGGAATTTCGCCATGTCGAGCGGACGCTCCCCGACTTGGAGCGTCTGTGTCTTTACTACGCGACGATTGGGCGCTGCGATGATTTGAAGGACGACCTGGTGCTGGCGATTGCCGACCGCGCGCTGTTCGACGATGCCCCGCCGGAGATTCGCACGCGGGAGGGATTTGCCGCGCGCGCCGAGGCCGGCTGGCGCCGACTCGCCGCCGCGGGCTCGGAGGTCCGCGACGTGGTCGGACAGGTCCTGGAGACCTACCACGAGCTGGACATCGCGCTTTCGGCCGACACGCCACCGCTCTGGTCCGACTCGATCCGCGACATGCGCGACCAGTTGTCGCGACTGGTCTACCGGGGCTTCGTCGTCGGCACTCCATTCGAGCGATTGAGGAATCTGCCGCGATATCTTCAGGGGATCGCGGTCCGCCTGAGGAAGCTCGCCAACGCCGGCCTTACGCGCGATCTACAGGTGATCGCGGAAATCCGCCCGTTATGGGAACGCTGCAAACGCGAGGAAAGCGCCGCCCGCGAAGCCGGCGTCCGCGATGCCGTGCTCGATCAGATTCGCTGGCTCATCGAGGAGCTTCGCGTCTCGCTGTTCGCGCAAGAACTCAAAACGCTCCTTCCCGTCTCCCCCCAGCGGATCAACAAGCTCTGGGAGCAAGCCCGGCGGTAGCAGGAACTTCAGTGCAGATTGTCAACAAATCTTGCAATCGATCGCCGCCACTGTCATATTGTGCGGGGAGCCACAAGCAGTTGTTTGTTCATTCAAGGGAAGGTTTTATGTCAGAAACAGGTCCGGTTCCGCCAACGGGTTCGACGCCGCCTCCCGCCTCTACTCCTCCGCCCGGCGGAGGCGTGATGGCCAGCATCGCGTATGCCGGCCCGGAGCCGGACAAGGACGCGAAAACGATGGCGATGCTGGCTCACTTGCTGGGCATCTTTACTGGATTTATCGGCGCGCTGATCATCTGGCTAATCAAGAAGGATCAGAACGCGTTCGTTGCTGATCAGGCACGCGAAGCGCTGAACTTCCAGATCACAATGATCATTGGCTGGGCGATCGCAGCCGTTACCAGCTTCTTCTGCATCGGCGCCATCATCGGGCTGGCGATTTTCGTCCTCAATATCGTCTTCTGCATCATGGGCGCTCTCAAGGCAAATCAGGGCATTGCCTATCGATATCCTTTCAATATTCGACTGATAAAGTAATCGCGGTTAGAGATCCGCCATGGCTTGGGAAAGCCGGCGGACCTCATGCAGCGCCATTCCGCCGAGCTTCGGGACGTTGCCGCCCAGGTGCGGGACGATGCCGTGGCCGAGGCCCAGGCGTGAGGCTTCGCGCAGCCGCAATTCGAGCTGCGGCACGGAGCGGATTTCACCTCCCAGCCCCAGTTCCCCCACCGCCAAGGTTCCGGCGCTGAGCGGCCGGTTCTGATGTGCCGAGGCGATGGCCAGGGCGATGGCCAGGTCGATGGCCGGTTCGACGATTTTGACGCCGCCGGCGATGTTGACGAACACATCATCCGCGGCCAGGCGTAGCTCCGCCCGCTTCTCCAGCACGGCGATAATCATGGCGACGCGATCGGCGCTGACGCCGCTGGTTTTGCGCTTGGCCGCTCCGATGACGCTGGAAGCGGTCAGCGCCTGCACCTCGACGAGCAGGACCCGGCTCCCCTGGATGGCGGCGGTGACGACCGAGCCGCTCGGGGGCCCGTGCGGCCCATAATGCTCGACGAACAGGCTTCCAGGATCGGTGACCTCGCGCAGCCCGCCGCCGGTCATCTCAAATAGCCCCACTTCGTGCGTGCTGCCGAAGCGGTTTTTGATGCAGCGTACGATGCGATGGGAGTGAAAGCGATCTCCCTCGAAGTAAATGACGGTATCGACGATGTGCTCGATGATCTTGGGCCCGGCCAGCGTGCCGGCCTTGGTGATGTGGCCGACCAGCACGATCGCCACGCCGCTGGCCTTGGCCAGATAAACCAGGTCCATGCAGCAGTCGCGCAGCTGCGTGACCGATCCCGGAGCGGCGGGGAGCGTCGGCTTGTAGATCATCTGGATTGAATCGATCACCACGACGGCCGGCTGGGTCTTGTGGATCTGGTTGATGATCCGCTCGACGTTGGTCTCGGCCAGCACGAGCAGGTTTTCCGACTGGACTCCGAGCCGCGCCGCCCGCAGCTTGGTCTGACGGGCCGATTCCTCGCTCGTTACATAAAGCACGCGTGCCGCAGGGGATGCAAAAACAGCTCCCGACCCTGTTTTTTCTCCCGACCCGGTTTTTTCTGGGCTGGCGACGGCGTGAGCGACTTGGAGCAGCAGCGTGGATTTGCCGATGCCCGGTTCGCCGCCCACCAGCACCGCCGATCCCGGCACGATTCCCCCGCCCAGGATGCGGTCGAATTCTCCGATGCCGCTGGGAACGCGCGAGGCCTCGGCTTCGTCGATCTGCGCCAGCGTCAGCGCTTCGGCGCCGCGCAGCAGGTCCCCGGTCTGGGTCGTCGGAGCGCGGGCATCGGGGGCCGGCGCCTTGTATTCCTCCAGCGCGTCCCATGCCCCGCAATCGGGGCATTTGCCCAGCCACTTGGGATGAACGCTGCCACACTGGTTGCAGATGAATTGCGTGCGGGTTTTGGCCATGTTGATGCCGGCCAATTATATATCACGCAGGAGTCGTACGGCAGGCTACGCGTAGGCGCTGACGACGCCGAGCATGGAGTCGTAGGCTTGCTGGGCGGTGACGGTCACGTACCCGTCGTTGTATCCATCGTTGCCGGCGCCGTCGACGCCCCAGGGGTTGCGGAGCACCAAACCGGTCACGTTTCCGTCCGCGTCGGTGGTGACGCTGTCAACCGTATAGGCGTGGCTACCCAGGAGCGGGGCGCCGTCCTGGGGGGTATTGACGGCGAGTGTCACCGCCTGCCCTTCGCTGAGGTTCTGCTGGATCTGGGCGACCAAGGCTGTTGGAGTCGCCGCCGAGTAGATGTCACTGGGCGACGCGCCCAGTGCCGCAAACGCCTCGTCCATCCATCCCCCGTCGATGGCGGCATAGGTGGGCGCCTGACTGTGGAAAATCGTAAAGGCTTTTTCCAGGATCGCCACCCAGATCGAGCCCTGTGCGCCGGTGCCCGCGTAATCGAGCTGCCCGCCGGGCATCACCGGAAGCTCTCCGTCGACGCGGATGTAAACCTTGTTGGCGCCTTTGGAGAATTGAACCAGATACGTCCCATCCCCCATGTCCAGCACGCTTTGGCGGATGCGCGATGGGTCGGTCTTGGCGATGGCCGAGAGCGTCGCCAGGAAATAGCAGTCGCCGACCGAGCCCTGATAAATGTCGTTCTCCGACGGCCCGGCAGAGCTGAATAGAACGTGGCTGGAGAAATCGCTGTACGTCGAACCATCGGTGGTGAGCGGCTCGGGAAGCTTGCGTACGTGAAGCTGGCGCGACAGACTCAGGCTCTGCGTCTTGTGGCCCGACGAACCGGCAATTGTGCTGGCGGAGAACAGCGAGCCGACACGATGGACGTTACCGGCGGCGATCTCATCCTGCCGCAGGTTGACGATCTTTTCCTTCGAGCTCGCGTCGGTCCAGAACGAGTCGTTGCCCGCGCCGCCGATCAGGATGTCGGCCTTGCTGCCGATGCAGACAAGCGTGTCGTCGCCGCTCCCGGCCTGCAGGATGTTCTTTCCCGAGCCGCCATAGAGCATGGCGTCGATCTGGACTGAAGGGTCGATCAGGATGGAATTATTTCCCGACGTCCCGTGCACCACGAGGCTTTGGAAATCACCGGGAAAGCTCTGAGATGAAGCGTTATTGCCAACCACCAGCCCCTGCGGCGTCTGCTGCACCGCGATCCTGTCGTTTGCGGCGGTGGCATTAATGCGCAACTCGATGCCGCCGCCCGGCAGCACAACTTCGCTGATCGCCAGGCCCGAAACCGACAGGACCGTTCGACCTTCCAGCAATTCCGCGACCGCACGGTTTGTCGCGTCCCACTCCCTTTTCATGACGAATCGCTCCCACTACCTGGCGCACGCGGCATCGGCACCGGCCGCCAAGAAGAAATCCAATTGATTTCCGTCGGGAGCAAACGGGTTTTCGGCTCCTATAAATCAGATGTGGCGGAGGTTGCGGGATGCGCCGCCGGATGTTCCAGTGACGGCCCGGCGCGGGTAAAACGGCGCCGGAAAGGGAACCCATGGGTGCGCTCGACCAGCTTTACGACCATTCCCTGGCGCTGCTGACCGATCTGTATCAGCTCACGATGGCTTACGGTTATTGGAAGCTGGGGATGGCCGATACCGAGGCTTCGTTTCACCTCAATTTCCGCAAGCACCCGTTTGGCGGCGGGTTCACGGTCGCCTGCGGATTGCATGAAGCGATCGAGTTTCTCAAGCGGATGAGATTCGATCGATCGGACCTGGATTACCTGGCGACGTTGGAAGGCAACGATGGCAAGCCGCTGTTCGATCGCGGCTTTCTGGATTACCTCGGCAAGTTTGAGCTGGCCTGCGATATCGACGCCATGCCGGAAGGGACAGCGGTTTTTCCTTATGAGCCGCTGGTTCGCGTGATGGGGCCGCTGCTCCAGGCGCAGCTGCTCGAGACGCCGCTGCTGAACCTGCTCAACTTCTCGACGCTGATTGCGACCAAGGCCGCGCGCATCTGCCTTGCCGCCAAGGGCGAGCCAGTACTCGAATTTGGTCTGCGCCGGGCACAGGGAATCGACGGCGGCGTTACCGCAAGCCGGGCGGCGTTTGTGGGAGGATGCGCCGCGACCTCAAACGTGCTGGCCGGCAAGCTCTTCGGAATTCCCGTCAAAGGCACCCACGCGCACAGTTGGGTGATGGCGTTCGGCGACGAGCTGGAGGCATTCAAAGCCTACGCCCAAGCCATGCCGAACAACTGTGTCTTTCTGGTGGATACGTATAACACGCTCAACGGCGTGGCCCACGCCGCCGAGGTCGGGAAATGGCTGCGATCCCAAGCCCATGAGATGGTGGGAATTCGCCTGGATTCGGGAGACCTCGCATACCTCAGCATCGAGGCGCGAAAGGTTCTCGATGACGCCGGCTTCCCCCGCGCCGCGATTCTCGCCTCCAATGAGCTGGATGAGACGCTGATTGAAAGCCTCCACCAGCAGGGCGCCAAGGTCGGTGTCTGGGGGGTCGGCACCCGGCTCGCCACAGGTGGCGACACGCCGGCGCTCGGCGGCGTCTACAAGCTCTCCGCCATTCGCAAACCTGACGATCAATGGGAATACAAGATCAAGCTTTCCGAGCAGACGGTCAAAACTTCGATTCCGGGCATTCTCCAGGTTCGACGGTTCGTCGGCTCGGACGGCTTGTTTGTCGCCGATGCGATCTATGACGTTCCGACCGGGATCCAAACGCCCTGTCTCATCATCGATCCGACCGATCAGGCGCGGCGCAAGAGGATTGATGCCGATGCCAGACCAGAAGATGTGCTCCTGCCAATCTTCCGCAAGGGTTCACTCGTATACGTACCGCCCGACCTGCCCTCGGTGCAGCGCCGCACGAGCGATCAACTCGACCGATTGCATCCGACGATCAAGCGTTTGGTCAATCCGCACCGATATCCCGCCGGCCTCGAAGCCCGGCTCAAGACGATCCGCATGGAGATGATCGAGCGGGCGCAGTGGCCGGGAGGTTGAATGAAAGCCCTTATTGTCGTCGACGTGCAGAACGACTTCGTCCCCGGCGGCGCGCTGGCGGTGCCGGAGGGCGATCGTGTCGTGCCGCTCTGCAACGCGCTGGCCAACTCATTCGATCTGGTCGTCGCGACGCAGGACTGGCACCCCGCCGATCACGGCAGCTTCGCCGCCAACCACCCCGGCCGAGAAGTCGGCGACGTCATCGACCTGCACGGCCTCGGGCAGATTCTCTGGCCCGTTCACTGCGTGCAGAACACCCGCGGCGCCGAGTTCGTCCCAGGGCTGGATACGACCCGCTTCGCCCGCGTCTTCCAAAAAGGCACGGACTCGGCCATCGACAGCTACAGCGGCTTTTTCGACAACGGACACCGCCGATCGACCGGGCTGGGTGATTATCTCAAGTCGAAGAACGTGACGGACGTTTACGTCTGCGGGCTGGCGACCGATTATTGCGTGAAGTTCACCGCGCTGGACGCCAAATCATTGCGATTCAATGTGACCCTGATCCAGGACGCGTCCCGCGGCGTCAATCTGCGGTCCGGTGACGCGGCCGCCGCGATCGAGCAGATGCGAAGCGCCGGTGTGAGGATCGCCGACGGCGTTGCGCTGTTACGCAGCCAATGATCTTCGATTGAATCTGTTCTCGTTTTCATGCAAACTCGTTAATTGACTTGCGCGCGTGAGGCACGCGGCAATCCCAGTCCGTCCCCGGTTGATCAATATGCGATTAGAAAATGCAATCGTCGTGGGTATCGTAGTGTCCCTGCTTGCCGTGCCGGCACGCGCGCAACGGCGGGGCCGCGGGGGCGAATCTCAGGCGGCGACCCAGGAGTCGGCGGCGCCGTCAACCCGCCCGGCGTCAGATAAGGAGGAGAGCGACCACCTCTCCGTCACCGATCACGAGATCACCGTGCATGGCCAGGCCATCAAATACAGAGCCACTGCCGGCACGCTGGTCGTGCGTGACGAATCCGGGAAAGCCAAGGCGAACATGTTCTTTGTCGCCTATGAAAAACAGCCCGTTCCCGACGATCGATCGACCCGTCCCATCACGTATCTGTTCAATGGGGGGCCGGGTTCATCGGCGGTCTGGCTTCATCTGGGCGCCGCGGGCCCCAGGCGCGTCGGCCTCAACGACATGGGCGGACCGCCCGCGCCGCCGTACCACATGGTCGACAACCAGGACACGTGGCTGGTTGCCAGCGACCTGGTCTTCATCGACCCGGTCGGCACCGGTTACAGCCGGCCGGCGCCCGGTGAAGACCCCAAGCAGTTCTATGGCGTCGAAAACGACCTGCGTTCCGTCGCGCAGTTCATCCGCCTGTACACGACCCGTTATGAGCGATGGGAATCGCCCAAGTTTCTGGCCGGCGAAAGCTACGGCACCACCCGCGCCGCCGCGCTTTCCAACGTCCTGCTTGAAGACGGCATCAGCCTCAATGGAGTCGTCCTGATTTCCAGCGTCCTGAATTTTCAGACGCTCTCGTTCGGCAGCGGCGACGACCAGCCTTACACGCTCTACCTTCCGACCTACACGGCCCTGGCCTGGTATCACAAGAAGCTGTCCCCCGATCTGCAATCGGACCGGGGCAAGGCGCTTACTGAGTCGGAGGAATACGCTTCGCACGGATATATCAGCGATCTTGCCGCCGGCCAACGCCTGGGCAACGAGCAGCGGGCCGCGGCGGTGAAGAAGATCAGCCGACTCACGGGGCTTTCGGAAAAATTCGTCGACCGCGCCAACCTCAGGATCGAGCCAAGCATGTTCCGCAAGGAACTTCTCTCCGACGACCGCCAGATCATCGGTCGTTACGACGGCCGGCTCACTGCGTACGATACCGACCCTCTGAACCGCTACCCCGATTTTGATCCGAGCTACGAGCCGTTCCTCGGCGCTTACAGCGCCGTGTTCAACGACTACGCCCGGCGGGTCCTGAAATACGAATCGGACATTCCGTACGAAGTCCTCTCCAGCCGCGTCCGGCCGTGGGACATGGGCACGGCCGGCCAGGGGTATCTCGAAGTTGTCGACCGGCTTCGCTCGTCATTGGTCGAACTGCCGAACCTGCACGTGATGTTCTGTAGCGGCATCTACGATCTGGCGACGCCTTACTTCGCGACCAAACACACCGTCGATCATCTCGACGTCGGACCGCAAATCGGCAAGAATCTTCGCCAGACTTTTTATGAAGCCGGCCACATGGTCTACCAGAACCGGCCCGACCGCGAGAACCTCACCCGCAACGTCGAAGGGCTCATCAAGACATCGATTCCGGCGCAGTAGCGGATCGCTTTGCGCGTGACGGCTCCGACGCATCAAGCAATTCCCGCGCGCGGTGGAAGATGGCGCGCATCATTTCCGCGGTGAGCTTTCCGGTAAATGTGTTCTGCTGGCTGGGATGAAAAGAGGCCAGAAGAAAGGGCGCCTGCGGGAATTCATAGAGGGCGCCGTGCCCAAACGCCGGCCGCTTCACACCGCCGAGCCACTTGCGGGAGCGATACAGCCGCAACGCCCCGTCGAAGCCGATCCGCCCAAGCGCGACGATCCCGCCCAATCTGGGCATGAAGTCCACGGTTTCTTCCAGGAAGGGGAAACAGTTGTCGAGCTCTTCGGGCGTCGGCTTGTTGTCCGGCGGGGCGCAATGGGCCATCGCGGTAATCGCCACGTCAATCAATTCCAGGCCGTCACCCGCGTGCGTGGAGGTGGGCTGGGTGGCGAAACCGGTTTCGTAAAGGGCGCGGAAGAGAAAATCCCCGGAGCGGTCACCGGTGAACATGCGGCCGGTTCGATTGCCGCCGTGCGCTGCCGGGGCAAGGCCGACGATCAGCAGCCGTGCCGTGGGTAATCCCAGGTTCGGCAGCGGCCTGCCCCAGTAGGTCCAGTCGCGAAACGCCGCCCGCTTGTCACGCGCGATGGTCCGGCAGTGCTGCCGCAATCGCGGACACTTGCGGCAGCCTATGATTCGTTTTTGCAAACCATCCCAAGTGGTCATGACCTATTATTTTAGCGGAACGGCACCGGGTCTCTTATTTGATTGACGCTATGGAGCGGCAGGCATACATTGATCGCTCGATGCGTTCACTCCTGGGCGGGTTCATTCTGCTGGCGCTGACTTCTTCGGCTTTCGCACAGGTTCGCGGGGAGGTGGAAAGTGTCGGGTTCGGCAGCGAAGGGTTCTACCGGCCCGAATGCTGGACGCCGCTGGTGGTGCGGCTCGACTCGCAAATTGATGACACCGCCGAGTATCGCATCGAGATTCACCAGCGCGACCTCGACTTCGATCATGTGATCTACGTCAAGGACGGCATCACCCTCAACGGCCACGCGACCCAGCGGTGGGAGCTGTGCTTTCTCCCCGAGCCGACCAACGGCGGGCTTCCGGACCTGAACATCGCCGAATTGCAGAGCCGGCTTCGCGTCTACCTGACAAACAAGGACGGCTCGAAGCAACTTCTGCAACTTCCCATTACCAGCCCCGTCAATACTCTGGAACCTGCTGGCGGCGGCTTCACGCACCCCAAGGGCCAGAAGCTGATCCTGTACGTCGCCGAAGGGTCCGACAAGCCGGCCGTCTCGGAATATCTCGAGACGATCGGCGTGGTCGAGAACCCGGTCTTTGTTCCGCGCAACGCCCGCGAGCTGCCGCAAAGCGTGCTGGCTTACCAAAGCGTTGACGCCGTTCTCTGGATGCACGGCGATGCCCGCGTGCTGTCGGAGCAGGGTTCCACGCAGCTCACCGCCTTGCAGCAATGGGTGCGCCAGGGCGGCATGCTGGTGATCTGCCAGCCGGGCAATGACGGCGAACGACAGCTCATCGCGCCCTTTGCCGATATGCTGCCGATCCAGTGGCAGGAAAACGGGCAGTGGAAGGTTTCGATTCAGACCAAGGCCGACCTCATGCCGCTCCCCGACCTGGCCAGAAGGACCGGAAACACTCCCCGGCCGGAGTGGGCTCAGCTCAAAGGCCCGTTCGCTTTCGCCCGCGGTATTGCCAAAGCCAATGCGGTCGTGGACAAGACCATCGATTGGTCCGGCGACGGCAACGATGCAACGCCGTATATCGCCCGCATCCCCTATGGACTCGGATCAGTTACGTGGATCGCCCAGGACTTGGGCGACCGCGCGATCGCCACGAAAACGACCGGCTGGCCCTATGTGTGGGACCATGTGTTCGGATGGAACAACGACACGTACGTGAAATCGGACGCGACCGAGCGCGATGAAGCCAAGTTCACCGAAAGCCTCGCCGGCTCCGCGCCGACGGATCTTGGGGCATCGCAATCCCGGGGTGTTGAATTTGAGAACAAAGGGGCAGGGCTGATTACGCTGGCGGTCTTCTTCTTCATCGCCTATTGGCTGGTGGCGGGGCCGGGGACTTATCTGTTTCTGGCAGGAAAGAAGCTAAAGCAGCACAGTTGGACGGCGTTCGGATTTACGGCGCTGGGCGCGACCTTCCTCACCGTTCTTGTTGTCCGCCTCGTCCTGCGCGGCGATCCGGAGATTCACCACGCCAGTGATGTCCGCATCGTCACCGGCCAGCAGGCGCAGCCGGCGATCGTCTACAGCCGCCTGGGTCTCTACATCCCGCGCGACGGGCAGCAGGAAGTCGCGCTGGCCAACACCTCCAGCGAATTTGTCAGCTACGTCACCCCACTACCGATGCACCCGACCCAGGTCCCCGATAACGAGTTTCCCGCCAACCTCGATTACAAAGTGCCGGTTCGTCAATCCGGGGCGCCGGACGCGCCCACCATCGATGTCCCCTTCCGAAGCACCCTCAAAAAGCTCCAGGCCAAATGGTGCGGCGACGCCGATTTGAAAGTGCGGCCAAACTCCGTGAAAGTCCACCTCGATGATTCCACGCATAAAATCGAGGGCTCGCTCGATAACCTCAGCGGCATCACCTTCAAGCACGTGTACATCGCGTTCCATTACGCCAACGACGTTGACATCGCCCTTTACATTCCCACCTGGGACAGCCAACCGCCGGGAAACCATGTGGACTTGGGCGAACGCTACGCCAAGGCCGCTCCGCTCCCGCTGGACGGGATCAGCAGCCCGAACAGAGTGACTCCCGGCTATGACAAGGACTGTCAGGGCGATTTCAATAATCAATGGCAGTACTACTGGCAGAATGCATTGCGGGGGACCGAGCGCTGGGATGATTTGAATTCCAAGGTGCCGATCGCGTTTCCGGTGCTCAGCTTCTTTGACCGACTCAAGCCGCCAGTTAAAGATCCGGCCATCAGCGGCACCGAGGCGTTCACGCTGCTTCGCCGCGGCATGCGCAACCTCAACATGTCGCAGGCGTTGGAAGCCGGCGAGCTGGTCGTGCTGGCCGAGGCGCCCAACCGGCCGCTGCCGTATCCGGTGCAGGTCAATGGAAGCCAGGTTGACGGCGAGGGTACGGTTTTCTATCAGTTTGCGTTTCCGATCGAGCGGCCGGCGCCGCCGCCACCTCCGGCTACGGCACCCGCGACCGAACCGGCGGCGCTACAATCTCCCGCCGCCAGGTCAGCACAGGTGAGCCTATGGCCGCGATGATCAAAACCGTCAACCTCACCAAACGCTACGGCACCCTCGTCGCGCTCTCCAACCTCAACCTCGAAATCGACGAGGGCGATTGCTTCGGCTTCATCGGCCCCAATGGGGCGGGCAAATCCACCACCATCAAAATCCTGGCCACCCTGCTCCAGCCGACCTGGGGCGAGGCGCGCGTGTGCGACTACGTCGTCGGATATCAATCGCGGCAAATCCGCCCGATGATCGGCTACGTCCCCGACTATTTCGGGGCGTACGAGGACATGGTCGTCCAGGAGTACATGGAGTTCTTTGCCGCCGCCTACAACATCAACGGCACGGCGCGGACCAAGATCGTCAACGACGTGCTCGAGCTCACCGACCTGGCCTACAAGCGGGACGCGCTGGTGGACGGGCTTTCGCGCGGGATGAAGCAGCGGCTGTCGATCGCTCGCGTGCTGGTGCATGACCCCAAAGTCCTGCTGCTGGATGAGCCGGCGGGCAACCTCGACCCCCGCGCCCGCATCGAGATGCGCGAGCTGCTCAAGGAACTCCAGCGGATGCGAAAGACGATCCTGATCAGCTCGCACATTCTCCCGGAGCTGGCGGACCTGTGTAACAAGGTCGGCATCATCGAGCAGGGCGAGTTGATTTACAGCGGGCCGTTGACCGACGTGGTCCGGCGGGCCAAAACGGGGACGGTGTTGCACGTCGGCGTGCCGATGGACCAGCAGGCCCCCGCCGCCGCCCTGCTCAGCCAGGACCCGAACATCGAGAACGTCGCCGCCACCAATGGCTATCTCACCGTCTCGCTCCGCCAGGGTGTGGAGGACTACAGCTTCGTCCCGCAGCGCCTCGTCGGCGCCGGATTCAAGCTCATGCTGCTCAAGGAAGAAGAAGTCAATCTCGAAACCGCCTTCATGCGGCTGACGAAGGGAATGGTCCAGTAGGAATTGCTGATTGCTGATTTCAGATTGCTGATTCAAGTCACCCAAATCAGCAATCAGCAGTCAGCAATCAGCAATGCTTTTCCATGCTTGGCATCGCCGAATATTTCTGGCGGCTGATTCCGGCCAACCCGATCCTGGTCCGCGTCGTCGAGACCAAGAGCAAGCGGCGGTTCGATCTGTTCGTCCGCTGCGGCTACCTGGGCGTGTTGGTCGCGATCGTCGTCTTCTCCATCGCCAGCGGCGCCAGCGGCGCCGGCGCGGGAAGCCTGGCCGATCTGGCCAAGGCCAGCGCTCAGCTTTTTGAGACACTCAGCTATTCGCAGCTCGCCTTGGTTTGCTTTCTCGCACCCATCTTCACCGCCGGAGCGATCACACAGGAGAAAGACAGTCAGACCTACGACATTCTGCTCTCGACGCCACTCACCAACGGGCAGATCGTACTGGGATCGATGCTGTCGCGGCTGTTCTTCATCGTCGCGCTGCTCATCAGCGGCATCCCGATCTTTTCCATCACCCAGATTTTCGGCGGTGTGGCGATCCATGCGATCGTGCGGTCGTTCCTGATTGCCGCGGCCACCGCGTTCATCACCGGCGCACTGGCGATGGCGATCGCCGTGTTCAAGGTCGGTACCCGCCGGACCATTTTCAGCTTTTACCTGTTCATCGTGATCTACATGATCGGGACGGTGGTTCTCGATCAACTGAGCTATTTTCATTTCGCGCTGGCCAGCGGTGCGCCCAGCACCACGAGCTGGCTCACCGGACTGAACCCGTTTCTGGCGTTGCGGACGATCTTCAACCAGAAGCAGTACGCCCCGCCAGATGCGGGGCAGTTGCCGCCGGATCTTCAGGGCTGGCCGTTCGGCTGGTATCTGAGCAACCCCGCCTACTTCTACACCAGCTTCATGTTCTTCCTGAGCTTCGTGCTGGTGAGCCCGTCGATCGTCCTGCTGCGACGCCTCGCCCAGTCGCATACGTCGCTGCGAAGCTGGGTGCTCCAGCGGCTGCGTCTCAGCACCGGAGACAAGAACCGCAAGCCGCGTTCGGTGTGGTTCAATCCGATCGCCTGGCGCGAGGCTCGCACCAAAGCCTCGGCGGCGCGGGCGACGCTCCTGCGCTACGGATTCATCGGCATAGGCGTGCTGGGCGCGTTGGTTCTGGTGATCCGGTATGCCCAATATTCTCCGCCGCCCTATCCGGACTTCATCGATGATTCATATGATGTTGGAACCGGCAAGCTGACCATCTACATGCCCGACAGCCCGACGGGCCGCATGTCTTATCCGCTCAGCGCCGACAGTCCCAAGATTCTGCTGGGCCCCCACGACGACGAAAGGACGCCCGACAGCCTGCACGGCCGGTATTCCGTAAAGGCCGACGTCGTGAAGAACAGCGCCGGCAGGATCAGTTCCTGGGGCACGGTGCACGCGTATGAAATCCCCCGCAAGCTCTCGGCCCCCGAAGCCCGTCAATTCCTGCTCGGCGCCGCCGTCATCGAGCTGGCGGTGATCCTGCTGATCGTCACCAATGCCGCGGCCTCTACCGTCACACGCGAGAAGGAAGACGGCACGCTCGACCTGCTCCTGAGCACCCCCATCACCAGCCGGTATTACATCTGGGGCAAGCTCCGCGGATTGGTCAGCTTCGTGCTGCCGCTGATCGCCGTTCCGGTGGTCAGCGTCATTTTCTTTGTCGTTTACGACTTCTTCCAGATGCTGGGGAATGATCCCCAATTCCAGTGGATCGTCTTCCCCGAAGCGGTGATCGTCCTTCCCGGAATGCTGATCATCGTTTCCGCCTTCGCGGCGATCCTGGGCATGCAGATGTCGCTCCGCTGCCGCACAACGGTTATGGCGGTCATGCTCAGCGTCGGCATCGTGGTCGGCCTTTGCGGGGCCTTGGGCTGGTGCGGCTGGCAGATGCTCGGCTCAGGCAATATGGACCAGTTCGGCATCGTCCCCGGCGCCTTCAGCCCCTTCACGCTGCTGACGATGATGATCGACCCGCAGACGTTCGCCGCACGGGCGTTTGGATTCGATTCATTCCACCAGAACGATCCCAGCGTGACGAGCGGCGCCCGCGTTCTGGCCTTCGTGAGCGGCTGGGTGGCGATCGGCGTCTACGCCGCCGTCGTCTGGTCCATGTACAAATCCATGGTCAAAAACTTCGACATGACCATCCGAAAGCAGTCGCGATAGCCTCTTCCTGTCATGTTTCTCCCCTCTAAACGCCGAAGAATGTCCCATAATGTCCCATTTTGTCCCCTTTTTCGCGGTTTTCATGGGACATTTATCATAAACGTGCCAAACATGCGAAGTGGAGACAGGTATAGTACGACAGATGTTTCTCGTGAGCGCGGCAAAAGCTGCGCAAATCGGGGCGGACCGGTTGTGCCGGGTTCTGCTGCCGCTAAGATGACGTTTCTGGCCGACCAACCCACGTAGCCCTTACAGTTCGTTTCTTCCAAAAGAGCAATACGTATGGATCGCATTCCCCCGGATCGTGATGAACCCGAACTGACAACCTCAGAGCCACCGGCGTTCCCGCCACAAGACGCGCTGGACGAGGTCCTGTACGACTACCTCCGGCGGGCCGATCGCATGGACTGGTCGCCGTACGATCTGGTCGATCAGGAGAACATGCGCTCGCTGGCGCGTCCGGAGCGTCTCAGCGAGCAGCAGCTCGGCGCGGTGAAGACCGTCCTGTACGTCGAGGACCACCTTCCCGGCTACCTCTCCGAATACCTGCGGATCATGACCGATCCCGACCTGCCCGAAGACCAGTACATCATCAATCGAAAGACCCTGCACTTCACGTTTCGCTGGGTCGGCGAGGAGGACCGCCATGCCCACGTCCTGGAGCGATACCTGACCCTCACCGGCCTGGTCGCGCCCGAAGAGCTGGACGCCGAGATGCTTCTCGAGCGCAAGACCGCCTACACCTTCCCCTACACGCAGGTCGAACAGGGCTTCATCTATCTGGCGCTTCAGGAGAAGGCCACGCACCTGTATTACCGGGCCCTGGCCCGCAACGTAGGCGATCCGCTATTGCAGGCAATCCTCACCCGGATGGGGGCGGACGAAGCCCATCACGGCGCATTTTTCTACGATCTGCTGATCAAATCGAATCGCGGCGACCTGGACGCGCTGTCGCGCAAGATTTCCGCCGTCGCCGCCGACTTCACCATGCCCGTCCAGAGCAACCTGACCAACTACCGGCGGCAGGTCCTGGGACTGATGCGATCGGCCCCCAGCTACCGTCACGGCGACGTCTTCGCCGACATGATGCGCGCCGTCGACCGGGCTCGGAACACGTTCTCGCGGGATTCGCTCGCCCTGGTCACCCCGGAGCTGACTCCGTTCGGGAAGTAACTTCCAAGCGCTCCTGACCGACGTCCGCGCCATGCCCAACAGTCAAATCAACCCGGCGTCGTCGATCACGTCGACGCCGCCCTGAAAGAAATCGCCATCTGTCTCACGGGTAACATCGCCATGGTTGTTGCCGTTGCCCACCGAGTCAAACATGACCCGAAAACGATGATTTGTTTTCCAGTGTTTTCATGAGGTTCGGGGCTGGGGATCAAGATGATTATGAGTCCCCTGCTCCGACCAGTCTGCATCAATTCCGCTTCGGCATCCGCGTGCTCAGCGGAATTTCCTTCCGCAGCACTTTCGCGGCCTGGCCGGTCAGCCAGAGATAGTGATCCGATGGCATGCCGTCCATGTCGATGAACTGGGCGGAGTTGCTGACCGGCGGATTGTTCGTGCACTTGAAGATCGCCGTGCCTTCGTTGACCTCGTCGAACATGGCGACGTAGAGCTTGTCGGCGCCGGCGCCGATCGCGGTGGAGATGAGCTGCCAGTAGAACCGGCCGCCCTGTCGCGGGATCGAGCCGACCGGCTTCACATCATCGGGAAACTCAAACCGGCTGAGGTTGTGCCAACTGAAGCCGGGGTAGACGCACGGCACGTAATCGACGCCGGCCTCTTTGCACCATTTCATGTCGGCCTTGATCACGTCGCGGTAGCGCCACATGTCGTTGTGAAGCAGCGGGCTGAAACGCTGCACCATCCACGGCATGACGATGTCAGATTTCCTGATCAGCTCGTGCAGGTATGGCTCGTTGCGGCAATCGGCATCCAGCTCGCGCCAATAGGTTGGGACGCCAAGCATCACCGAGCAGCCGCCGTACTCCGGATCGTTGTGGAAGAAGTCGATCAGCTCGGCGAGCTTGATGTTTTTGATGTCGTAGCCGCGGTCCGGAAATCCGACGCCCCAGATCGCCACCAGGGGCTTGCCGCGATGATGCAGATAAGTCTTCGTGCCCGGCTGGTTCGTGACCTTCAGCGTGTCCACCAGGAATTTCCAGTCCTCGGCGATGCGCATCACGTCCTCGCCCGAATTGCGCAGGCCGGACAGGTCGTACATCACGGCGATCGCCCGTTCATTTTCTGAAGCAGCCTGGATGGCGTATTTCAGCACGTCATTGGTGGGGCCGTTGCGGGCGCTGGGCCGGGTGTTGCCGAAGAACCGCTGCACGAAGACGCCGTCGAGCCCGTACTCTTTCATCCACTTGAAGTGGAGATCAACGGTGCTTTTGTCGGAGGAGTTGAAGAACCGCGCGACGCTTCCGTCAGCCAGCTTCAAGCCGGTCGGGTAGGTCTTCTCGTATTCACTGACGTCCGGCCACATGTCGATTCGTACCTGCGTCGCATTGGGATACATCCGCCCATCGCGTCCGACCCGGAACCAACCCTGATACCCGGCCATCACAAGTCCATCGTACGAAGGATATTTGGTCTCCTCCGCATGCTTTGTCTCTCCGCGCGCGCAGACACCGATCGCCAACACTATCGCCACCAATGCGCTCAGTCGTACCGACATTTTCTGGTTCCTCCATCGTCCCGCAGTCCGCGGAGCGCCTCATGCAGGGTGACGCGACACGACCCGCCGCTTGCGGTTTCGCGATCGCTGCGCAACCTCGCGGGCCCGGATCAGCCGTCACGTTTTACGCGGCCTGACCTACTCATACCCCAGCGCTTCGATCGGATCGCGTCTTTCAGATTAGTCGCTCGTCGCGCAGACGGTACCAGATTGTCCCTGCCGATACGTTGAAGATTCGTGCCAACCCTTTCACGGCGTAGTCTTGTGCGTCCTCCATCAAATCCTTGAACGATTTTCCACTCTCTGCCAAAGCCGAGGTTACCTTCCCGAATTCCTGGCGGAACTGCTGGGGCGGTACGAGCAGGAGGCCGGCGAACCTGTCAGCCTCGGGCGTGGGCACGAGGTCAATCCCGTACCCGACGTCGACGATGTCCTCGATCGGCACGGGAATGGTTGCCGCCTTATGTGTCACCTCAAGGCATCGCTCGGCGGCATCCGCGATTTGCTGATAGGTCAGCGCTGGGATGAAAATCGGCATGCGCCGCAACCTATCGACGATTCCGGATGAAGTCGATCAAGTCATCCATCTTTTCCGGCGGTAGGGGCTCACCCTGGAGCGTTCGGAATAGAACCGGAAGTTTGTCAACCACCTCAGCGTCGTCAAGTAGCTCCTTTGGAATCTGTTGTCGCGCGACCGCAGCGTAGTTGTGAAGGTCGAACCAGTCGCCGGTCTCCTTTTTGATGCCTAACGCCTTCGCCAGCTTGATCATGAAATTGTCGTCGTCCGGCGGATTGAGAATTCCCCGCTCCAGCTTGGAATGGTTCCCTGGATCGTACCCGTGGCGCTCGCAGAATGACCGCAAGGATACCTTCAGCTTGATCCGCTTATCCTTAATGAATTCACCGAACGTCATCGCAGTTACCTCCATCGGCACAATCGGCCAACTGTTGTAATATTATTACAACACCCGGGCAAGTCAAGTTCGTCCCTGGGGAAGTGGCGACCGCGGCCGCAAGCCTTACTCATACCTCAGCGCCTCGATGGGATCGAGGCGGGAGGCTTTCCAGGCGGGGTAGAAGCCGAAGCAGATGCCGATGCCGGCGGAGACGACGACGGCGACGATGATCGCGGGAATGGAGACGGCGATCGGCCAGCGCAGGAACCAGCGGACCAGGACCGATCCGCCGCGGCCGAAGAGGATGCCCGCGGCCCCGCCGGCCAGGCACAGCATCACCGCCTCGACGAGGAACTGCCGCAGGATGTCGCGGGCGCGGGCGCCCACGGCCATCCGCAGCCCGATCTCGCGCGTGCGCTCGGTCACGCTGACGAGCATGATGTTCATGATCCCCACGCCGCCCACCATCAGGGAGATCGCCGCCACGCACAAGAGCAGCGTCGTCATCAACTGGCTGGTCGAGGCAAAAGCTTTGGTGAACTCGGTCATGTCGCGGATGTTGAAATCATCGGGCTGGCCGGTGCGGAGGTGATGGCGCTGGCGGAGCAGGTCGCTGATCTGGCGCATGGCGGCGGGAATCTCGCCGGGGGAACGCACCGACACGCTGATGCGGTCGATGTTATGAAACCGCACGGGCTGCGGCGTGTCCGCCTGCTGAATGCTCGACGGCGCCGGATACAGCGACGTCCCGCTGCTGGGGTAAAGATTGCTGAGCGTGTTCACGCTGGTCAGAGAATCCGTCGCGGCGGCGGCGGCGCTCTGATTCACGTTGGTCAGCGTCTGGTTCGACAGCCGGTACTTCACCGTCGTCCACGGCGCCATGAGGATGTCGTCCTGGTCCCAGCCCATCATGCTGGCGCCTTTGGCCTGGAGGACGCCGAGCACCTTGAGGTGGGTGTTTTTCACGCGGATCTGTTTGCCGACGGGGTTTTCGCCCTCAAACAACTCGCGGACGAGGGTCTGGCCGACGACGCAGACGTTGTTGACCGCCTGCACGTCGTGGTCGGTGAAGAACTCGCCCTGGCCCATCTGCCAGTTGCTGACGTCCAGATCGGCGGGGGTGGTGCCGTTGATCTGGTTGGGCTGCCAGTTTTTATGCCCGTACACCAGTTGCAAGCGAGAGCCGACGCTGGGCGAGGCGTTGCGCACCGCCGGGCATTCGTCGATGATGGCTTCGCAATCCTCGGGCGTCAGTGTGATCCGGCTGCCGGTGCCGAAGCTCACGCCCCCCGTCTGCATTTCGCCGGGAAAGACCATGACGATATTGGCGCCCAGCTTGGAAATGCTGCTCTGGATCGCGACCGATGAGCCCTGCCCGATCTCGATCATGGCGATGACCGCGGCGACGCCGATGATGATGCCCAGGCACGTCAACACCGACCGCATGATGTTGCGCCGCAACGCGTGCGACGCCGTTTTCAGTGTGCGAAAGATCGAATGCATGAATTGCTCTTGCCTTTGGTGGAGGCTTTTTGGTGCCGCCGGTGCCCTCACCGGCGGTCTTCGTTGCGCTGCGATTCCGCCGGTGAGGGCACCGGCGGCACTTTAAAATCGGAAATTCTCGCGAGCCGACAACCATTATATCTGACGCAGCGTAGACATGCATTCCTACAGGCTCGGGAGACCCCAGGATTATTCTGATTCTGCTCAGCGATTCCTCACGTTAGCTTCAGGTAAACTCCAATAGAGTTTCCCATCCGGAACCGGGCCGCTGCCCGCCAGACAAGGAGCCAAGCATGAACCTGCAAAACCAGCGTTCCCGCCGCCATTTCGTCACTGCCTTCGGCCTGGGGGCGGCCGTGCTGAGCGTCGAGCGGCTTTTCGATCGCGGCATGTTTGCCGAGCAACTCGAATTGACGCGCACCGCCGCCGTGGAGGAAGGCCCGTTTTACCCTACGAAGCTTCCTCTCGACACCGACAACGATCTGATCATCGTTAACGACTCGCTGACGCCCGCGATCGGCGAAGTGGCCCACGTGAGCGGCCGGCTGCTGGACGCCAACGGCAATCCCATGAGGAACGCCGTCCTGGAAATCTGGCAGTGCGACGCCACCGCCACGTATCTGCGCGAGCGGCCGCGGAAGCAGAAGTTCGACGCCAACTTCCAGGGCTTCGGCCGGTTCCTCACCGGATCGACCGGCGAATACTATTTCCGCACCATCAAGCCCGTCCCCTACCTTGGCCGGCCGGCACCGCACATCCATTTTAAGATCAAATCCAAAGGCCATGAGGCTTGGAATACCCAGCTTTTCATCAAGGGATTTGCCGGCAACCAGCGCGACGGAATCTACCGGCGGCTTGGCCGGTCTTCCGACACTGTCAGCATGGATTTCGTTCCGCTGGCGCAATCGACTGTCGGCGAGGTCGCGACGAGGTTCGACATCGTGCTCGGATTTACGCCCGAAGGTTGAATAGTACAAATGTGGCACAGCCGCCCTCGGCTGTGTTCCGCCGAAGGCGGAAACGCTTCGACCTTCGGTCAAACACAGCCGAGGGCGGCTGTTGCCACATCGAGGTTCACAGTGCAATGAGATTGCTAGTTGTAGAAGACGAGCCCGATCTGCTGAGCGTCGTCGCCCAGTCGCTTCGCGAGGAAGGATACGCGGTGGACACGGCGGTCGACGGCGCCGACGCGCTCTTCAAGGCCGAAGGCACGCAGTACGACGCGATCGTGCTCGATCTGATGATGCCGCAGATGGACGGCTGGACGGTGCTAAAGCACCTTCGCAAGGCGGAAAACGCCGTGCCGGTGCTGCTTCTGACGGCGCGGGATACGATTCCCGACCGCGTCAAGGGGCTGGACGCTGGGGCCGACGATTACCTCACCAAGCCGTTCGAGCTGGCGGAGCTGCTGGCACGGCTGCGGGCGCTGATCCGACGCTCGGCGGGCAAGGCCAGCGCCGTGATCGAACTGGGCGACGTGGCGGTCGATACCTCCACGCGGATGGTGAACAAATCCGGCCGCCCGGTCGCGCTCACGGCGCGGGAATATTCGCTGGTCGAGCTTCTGGCCCATCACCGCGGCAAGCTGGTGAGCCGGACCATGATTTACGACCACCTCTTTGACGAAGAGGACGACAGCCTCTCGAACCTGGTGGACGTTCACGTGTCCAACGTGCGCAAGAAGCTGGGACGGAATTTCATCGAAACCCGCCGCGGGCAGGGTTACGTGGTTCACGAAGGCGGTCCCAGGGACGCGGCCGACGCTGGGGATAGCGAAGATGTTTAGGTCGATCCGCTGGACGCTTCAGCTCTGGCACGCGGGGATCCTCGCCGTTGCGCTGGCGAGTTTCGGGACAGCGATGTACCTGGGCGCCAGTAAGCTGGAGATGCAGCGGGTGGATGCCGAGCTGACGGGGGCGGCATACGAGCTGGCCAAAATGCCGATGGGCCCTCCGCCCGAGCACCACCGCGAGACGTTTTTTGCCTTTCACAATTCCTTCGGCCTGTTCGATTCGGACCGCGACACAGACCAGGGCCCCGTCTCGGACGCGCTTCGCATACTGCCGCATCCGCCATTTGGGCCGGACCGCCCCGGCCCCCGGTTTGACCCGGGGCCGCGGGTCGTCATTCGCGAGCTGGGCGCGTGGATGGAGCAGGTTCCCAGCGACATCCTGCGCCGAGTCGGCGAGGACGAACGCTACCAGCCCTACTTTGTTGTATGGGGACCGAATGGAAAAAGGACATCGGCGCCGGCTCGCGACGTTCCCCCGCCGGACCTTCCCAGCCAGGCGAATGGAACGATGATCGAGCCGCGGCCGCGGTCCGGCCCACCGATCCCGCCGCGTCAGCGCGGCGACCTCCGGGAGGTGATGGTGCCCGGTCCGTTTGGGAGCACGGTGCTGGTCGGCCGGTCGATTGAACCCGAACTCGAGGACCTGCGGCGGCTGCGCTGGATTCTGATTGCCGCCGGGGCCGGTGTGCTGGCCATCGGGCTGGCGGGCGGCTGGCTGCTCTCCAACCGTGCCATCCGCCCCATCCGGGCCATCACCGACACTGCCCGATCGATCTCCGCCTCCGACCTGTCGCAACGCATCGACCTCAAGGACACCACCAGCGAGCTGGGGGCGCTGGCGCAGACGCTCAACCAGACCTTCGAGCGACTGGACGCGGCGTTTGCACGCCAGGTCCGCTTCACCGCCGACGCTTCGCACGAATTGCGCACGCCGATCACCGTCATTCATTCCCACGCCGAGCTGGCCCTGACCCGAGAGCGATCCGCCGGCGAGTATCGCCAGACGCTCGAAGCCTGCCTGCGGGCGTCCAAGCGAATGAAATCACTGGTGGAATCGCTACTGGTGCTGGCCCGCGCCGATGCCGGAAAGCTCGAATTGAACCCCACGCGATTTGATCTGAAAGGTGCGGCCGAGGAATGCCTTCACCTGATCGAGCCGCTGACGGCGGAGAAGCGCATCGTGCTGGAGTCGGACCTGCATCCGATCGAAATCGTCGCCGACCGCTCGCGCGTTTCTCAATTAATGACCAATCTCCTCAGCAACGCGATCCGCTACAACCGTCCCGCCGGCAGCGTGAAGTTGAGTATCGAGCAAGAGGATTCGCAGGCGATCCTCACCGTAGCCGACACCGGCGTCGGAATCTCCCCCGAAGACCAGAAGCATGTTTTCGAGCGCTTTTTCCGCGCCGACAAGGCCCGCTCGCGCGAGGCCGGGGGCAGCGGCCTGGGCCTGGCCATCTGCCAGAGCATCATCGAAGCCCATCGCGGAACCATCTCGTTTACGAGTAAGACCGGTGAGGGCACGCGCTTCGTCGTCCGCCTGCCGTTGCGCAACGGTCAGACCCAATAGGTAATTGGCGGAACTGAGCGGTTTGGATGCTCGAAGGATAGCAGCGTGATTTAAAGTGCCGCCGGTGCCCTCACCGGCGGAATGTGACGGCGCGCGGGCGATCGAAGACCGCCGGTGAGGGCACGTGAGGGCACCGGCGGCACTTTAGATCAGACCCCCGCGCCACAAAATCGGGCCGTCACTTCTGCACGTCCGGCTGGCCAGGCAATTTCGGCGGCGGCGCCTGCTTGCCCGACAGAACATCGATCATCCAGATAAACCACATCTCGAATTCCCGGAACGACAGTTCCACGCCGCGAAAGTGCGGCAAAAGTCCGGCGATCTCTGCCCGGCGTTCCGCCGGGGCGAATTGTTGCACCCTGCCAAGCGCCCCCGACACCTGACTGGCCAGAAGCTCGGACGGTTCGACCGCGATGTAGTCAGGAAGCGTCCGCTCCCACCGCGCCATCTCCAGTTGGCGATCCTCCAGCCGCTTCCGCAGCGAAGCTGCGTCGTCTACGACCCAAGAGTCCGGGTGATCGTCGAGCATGGGAAGGCAACGGCACCTGGGGCCGGACGTAGCTGCTCAAGGAGCGGGAATCATTTCGACTTGCAGCCGGGAGGATTATGACGAACCGACATTCGCGACGCCACTTTTTGATGGGGGCGGCCGCGACGGCGGCTTCGCTGGCGCAGGCCCGGCTTCTGCGCGGAGTTCCGGCGGGGTATTCGGCCGCGGAAAAAGTCAACGTTGCCCAAATCGGCACGACGGGCAAAGGGACGGCTGACCTTAAAGGCGTCAGCGACGCGGGTGGGAACATCGTGGCGCTGTGCGATGTCGACGAGCGGCACGTCCTGGCCGCGGCGCGGACTTACACGAAGGCCACGCATCACAAAGATTTCCGGCGGATGCTGGAGCAGCAGAAGGACATCGACGCGGTGGTGGTCACGATTCCGGACCATCAGCACGCGGTCGCCGCGATGACCGCGATGGGGCTCGGTAAGCACGTCTACTGCCAGAAGCCGCTCACGCACGACATCTCCGAGGCGCGGATGCTGGCGGACGCGGCCCGGCGTTACAAGCTCGCGACGCAGATGGGCAATCAGGGGCACGCCGGGGACAACCTGCGGATGCAGGTGGACTGGATTCAGCAGGGCGTGATCGGGCCGGTGGGAGAGGTGCATATGTGGACCAACCGCCCGATCTGGCCGCAGGGTCAGGACCCACCGAAAGACAGTCCGCCCGTGCCCCCGAGCCTCGACTGGGACCTGTGGCTGGGAACGGCTCCGGCCCGGCCGTACAGCCCGGCATATCACCCGTTCAAGTGGCGCGGATTCTGGGATTTCGGCACCGGGGCCTTGGGTGATATGGGATGCCATATCATCGACCTGCCGTTCTGGGCGCTGAACCTGACCGGGCCGTGCACGGTGGAAGCCGAGAGCGGCGGCCAGACGCCGGAGAGCGGGCCGCTCTGGTCGATCGTCACCTGGGAATTTGGGGCGCGGGGGAGTAATCCGCCGGTAAAGATGAAATGGTATGACGGCGGGAAGATGCCGCCCAAACCCGAGGGCATGAGCGACGAGACTTGGAAAGCGTCCAAAGAAGGGGGTGTGATGTTCATCGGCCAGAAGGGTGTGATGGCCGGGGCGCGGGCCAAGCCGCCGAACGTGCTGGGGGAGCTGGGAAAGGACCTGACGCCGCCGGTGCCAAAGATCCCCCGCTCAGCGGGGCATTACGTCGAGTGGCTCTCCGCCTGCCGCGGCGGCCCGCCCGCGGGAACCAATTTCGATTACGCCGGGCCTCTGACTGAACTCGTGCTGCTGGGCAACATCGCCATCCGCTGCGGGAAGCGGATTGAATGGGACGCCGGGCAACTGAAGATCACGAATGTGCTGGAGGCGAATGAGCTGCTGCGAAGGGAATACCGCAAGGGGTGGGAGCTGGGGTAGCTTGGACGAGGAAAGAAGGGACGAGGAGAGCTGTACGCTGCTTCGCTGCTTGTGACGAGGAAAGCGAGTTGCTGCGTATTACGGATTACGTCGTAACTAGCAGTGTCCCTCTTCACCAAGGACGACTCGCGGACTCGCGCACCCAACCGGGACGCGCAGCACGTGCGGCTGCAACCTCGTCGGCAAAGTTGCATGACTGCACAAACAATACATGTCTAAAATGCAGATCATGCAGCACCTTCAGAGCCAGATTGATGAGGCATCTCGGTCAGCCGTGCTGTTGGTCGCGGCAGATTACGACGGCACGCTGGCGCCTCTGGTCAGCGATCCTGCATCGGCCGAAGCGCACCCGGAGGCGCTGGTAGCCCTCAAGGCCATGACTGCGATGCCCCAGACCCATGTGGCGATCGTTTCCGGCCGGTCGCTGGTCGACCTCGGGCAGCACTTCAAGGATTTGGACCGCGCACATCTCATCGGAAGCCATGGAAGCGAGTTTGAGCCCGGGTTCGCAACGCCCATTTCACCGGACTCCATGGTCTTGGTCGACAGAGTAAAAGCTGAAGCGCAGCAAATCGCCGCCCAAACGCCCGGCACAATGGTCGAACTCAGGCCCGTTGGCGTGGCCTTTCACTATCGCAATACGCAACTATCGGCTGAGGCGGTTGACCAACTGCTGGGGGGACTGATGAGCCATCCGGGTATATACGTGCGCCATGGCAAGCAGGTTGTAGAATTCAGCGTGGTGCAGACAGACAAGGGGCGGGCCCTGCAATCCCTTCGGCAGCGCGTGGGCGCGTCCCTCGTTGTATTCTTCGGCGACGATGTCACCGATGAGGATGCCTTTGCGATGCTGACCGGTCCGGACGTCGGAATCAAAGTTGGGGAGGGACCCACCGCGGCGAAATCCGGCGTGGCGAGCACACTGGATGCGGCCCGCATACTGGCTGACATCGCCGAGAAGCGCGCCGCGTGGCTGGCCGGCTCCAAAGCCGTTCCAATCGAGCAGTATTCACTGCTTTCCGACCAACGGACATGTGCCCTGGTCAGTCCGCAGGGAAGGATTTCGTGGCTGTGTCTGCCTCGCATCGACTCGGCCTCGCTCTTCGCTGAACTTCTGGGTGGGCCTTCGGCCGGATTCTTTGAGATCTGTCCCGCTTCGAACGACGCGCTGGCAACGCAAAAATACATCGGAAATTGCTTTGTGCTTCAGAGCGACTGGGGATCGCTCCGGGTCACCGATTACCTGGACTGTTCCAGCGGGCGTCCGTTTCAGCGCGCTGGCCGCACAGACCTGATTCGGGTTATTGAGGGGCGCGGACGAATTAAGATTACTTTCGCGCCACGCATGAATTTCGGAAGTCTGGAGACTTGCCTTCGTTGTTCCGAAGACGGCTTGACGATCGAGGGCAGCATCGACCCCTGCGTTCTGCGCTCACCAGGAATCCGCTGGACGATCGCAAAGGAAGGGAAGGACGAAAGTGCCAAGGCGGAACTCGACGTGGGAGGAGGGCCGGTTGTCCTGGAGCTGCGCTACGGAACCGCGAGTTTGGCGCCACTGGCAGTTCCTGAGCGCCAGCGCCGGGAGCAAACCGAGCGGTTCTGGGCGGTCTGGGCAGCTACGCTTAAGTTGCCGACGGTACGCCCGGAATCGGTGCTTCGCAGCGCGCTGGTGCTACGAGCGTTGTCCTATGGCCCCACCGGCGCGATTGCCGCCGCCGCCACCACCAGCTTGCCGGAACATGCCGGAGGCGTAAGGAATTGGGATTATCGTTTTTGCTGGCCGCGCGACGCGGCGATGGCCGCTTCAGCGCTGGTACGCCTGGGTGCTCCCGGGCCTGCGATGAAACTGCTCGATTGGATTCTGGGGATTCTCGAAGACTGCGAGCCAAATACCCTGATTCGCCCGGTTTATAGTGTTACCGGCGGGCATTTAGCCCCTGAGGGTGTCATCAACGAGCTTTGCGGATATCGAGGCAGTCGGCCAGTACGCATCGGCAACGCCGCCAGTCATCAGGTTCAGTTGGACGTGCTGGGACCGATCGTCGAACTGATCTCACTTCTGGCCCGACAAGGCGCTTCGGTGACGCCCGAACACTGGCGGCTGACGCAGTCAATGGTGACCGCCGTCTCGCAACGATGGCGCGAGGAAGACCATGGAATTTGGGAAATTCGGGGACCGCGCAAACACCACGTTCACTCAAAAGTCATGTGCTGGCACACGGTCAATTGTGCGCTGCAGGTTGCGGAATTCCTCGGCTATCGTCGGGATGACTGGGCGGAATTGCGGCAGGTGATCGCGGATGATGTCCTGGCGCACGGCTGGAATGATCGACAGCAGGCTTTTTGCGCAAGCTATGGCAGCGCAGACGTCGACGCCGCCACATTGTGGGTGGGCCTGAGCGGTCTTCTGCCTCCCGGAGATTTGCGCTTTGCTTCCACCGCTCTGGCCGTTGAACGCGAACTGCGCCGTGGTTCCACAGTCTATCGCTACCGATACGACGACGGACTCCCGGGCGTCGAAGGCGGATTCAACATTTGCACGGCCTGGCTGATTGAGGCTTACGCGATGCTGGGGCGCTGGCAGGAGGCCGAAGAGTTGTTCGACCGATATGCGGGCCTGGCTGGACCAACCGGGCTGATGGCGGAGGAGTACGATCCTCCAAGTCAGTTGGCGTTGGGAAACTTCCCTCAAGCCTATTCGCATATTGGCCTGATCAACGCAGCATTGAAACTTGCCTCGCGGTAGGAGGGCCTGACCAGCAGCGTTTTTTGCGCGTCCAGCCATAGTTGAGCGTATGGAAGACTGGGCCAATTTGGGCCAGCGCCGATGCCGCCTGCCAAGCCCCCGATTGCGCGTCCGGGCAGACCGGGAGTTAGCCGTTTGAACATGACTGAACGTCTGGGCGGTTTTCCGGCGCTTTTGTCGTACTTTAAGTGCGCGGGAGGAAAATGGGGTGCTCCAAATGTCGCGAATGTCGCGAAATGTCGCACTTTTTTGAGGTGTGACAAGTGCGACATTTCAAGACATGTGAGACATTCGAGACATCTGTGGCGGCCAGTGCCCGCCCTACTGAAGCAACGCGGCGGTGCGGTAGGCGGCCAGGGCGGCGCGGGTTTGGGCGACGGCGCGGCCCGTCTTGAGGTAATCGTCGGTGATCTCGACAGCGGGAAGCGGTTTGTGCGGCTGGGCTTCGCCGGCCTCGACCACAGCGCGAATCTCGGGCGTGTAAACCACCTTCTGGGCCGCGTCGTTGCTCTCGCGGGCCCAGTCCTCGGGGGCCGTGTGGCTGAGCGGCGCCGATAGCGATTGTCTCGGATGGTCGGTCGCAAGCTGCTGGGCAAGCTTCATCACCGCTTCGTACGAGTCATCCGTGCCGAGAATGTTGTCCCACAGGGCGTGCAGGTTGGGATTGTTCGACATCGCCAGCAAGCCTTCGTTCTCTTTCACATGGATGTCGTTTCCGCCCCGGTCGCCGATGGGAATCCCGCGAAACCGCTCGGCGGAAAACAGCGCGGCGCCGTGCAGCGGCTGATGCATGTCCGAGGCCAGGTGCAGAACCCAGCACAGCGCCACCGCCTGCTTCGGCCTGGGCGTCGCCGGGTTGTTCAAATCGTCCACCGCCTTCTTCAGCGCCTGCACCACGTTCATCGACTGCTCGCTGGAGGCTTTGTGGTAATCGAACTCGAACGGCGGCACATGGATCTTTTCCCGCGTCCGCTCATCCAGATAGACGGGCAGATCGATGTAGTGCCACGCCGGCCGGTTGTAGACCTGTTGATCGGGCCCCTGAATGCCGCGGGCGACGTCGGGCCAGACCGAGGCCCGCATGAAAATCCATCGGTCCAGTTGCTCGGGCGTGAGGTCCGGCGGCATAACCGCCTTGAAATCCTCCGCGAACCGCGGATGCTCCCGCAACAACGCCACCAAAGCCTGCCGCCGCGACGGGCTCAGCTCATCGTAGGCAATCGACGCGATCGCCATGTGCCCCGCCGGGTTCCAGGCAAGGGCGCGCGATGGGAACACCAAAGCCGCCAGAAGCAAAACGATGAAGAAACGCAATTTTCGCACGGCCCATAGCATACGAGAGTTTGTTTGGAACTGATTAACGAACTCAGCCCCATCAAAGCACCCGTCGTCTCTCACCAAGCTGTCGCGCACCGACCACCGCCAAAATGACGATCAAGCTGCCGAAGGCGATCATTGCCGGCAGGTTACTGTCGTTCCAGGCGGCGGCCAGGCGCTTGCTGAAGTCCAGCCGATCGACCAAAGGCTGGGAGAAGTTCATGAAGCCGATGACCACCCCGCCGATCGTGCCGCCGGCGATGTAGCCCGTGGCCAGCAACGTGCCCGGACTCATCTCCGAATCCGCGGCGGTGCGCTTTGCAATCCGATCGACAACCCATCGCAGCGCCCCGCCCAGGAAGATCGGCACCGACGTCCCCAGCGGAAGATAAACACCGACCGCAAATGGCAGCGACGGCACCCCCAGAAGCTCAACCGTGACCGCGATGAGCACACCCATCAACACCAGTCCCCACGGAAGCCTCTGGTTCAGGATACCGCCGACGATCAGCGCCATCAGCCGCGTTTTGGGCGCCTCGAATTTGTTGCTCTTGACCGAGCCGCCGTCGTCGCGATGGTCGACCCGGCCGTTGATGGCCGGATCGACCAGATAACGGATCGTCCCCTGATCGTCGACGAGGTATCGCCCCTGCGGCACGCCCTGGATCTCCCCCTCGGCGAGGTGCAGGACGTGATAAAGGTTGGGATCTGATGCATATTGCCCGCCGGCCCGTTCCAACTGCTTCAGGCTCCCGACATCGGCGACGTGGTAATTCGGAATGAATTCGGCGCGTTGGGTCCAGACTGTCCCTGCCCGATTCATCAGGAGCAGCGTGAGCCCGATGACGAGGGCCGAAGTGAGCGCGCCGATGAGAATGGCAAACTGCTGTTTCCGCGGCGTGGCGCCGACGAGGTATCCGGTCTTGAGGTCCTGCGCCGTTCCCCCGCCGTTGGACGCTGCCACGCAGACGACCGCCGCCACGGTGATCGCGGCAAGAGTCGCGGGTTTCTGCGTCCGGCCCAGCACCAGAAACGCCAGGCATGTGAACAGCAGCGTCGCCACCGTCATTCCGGAGATGGGATTGGACGACGATCCGATTTCGCCGGTGATTCGCGACGAGACGGTCACGAACAGAAAGCCAAAGAAAACAATCAGCACCGCTCCCGCGATCCCCTCGATGCTCAGCCCCAGGCCCAATGACCGAACCGCCGCCAGCGCGACCACCAGGCCGAGGCTTCCAAAAATGACCGTCACCATCGGCAGGTCCTGCTCAGTCCGCGGGATCCGCCGGCGCGGGCCGCTCGAGCCTGCGTCCTTTGCCGTCCGGATGTCCCGCAACCCCGCGCGGATCGAGCCGACAATGAGCGGCAGCGCCTGGCACATGCTGATGATCCCCCCCGCCGCCACCGCGCCCGCGCCGATGTAGAGGATGTACGAATTGCGCAGCCCGCCGGGGTCAAGGTCTTTCACGAGCTTTGTCGCCGGCAGCAGCGGCGCGGTCTGATTTCTCGCGAAAAAGACGATCATCGGCGCGATCACCAGATAGGCCAGCACTCCCCCGGCGAGCATGGTCGAACCGATGCGGGCGCCGATGATGTATCCAACCCCGAGCAACTCCGCCGCCACGTCGCTGGCCAGCACCGCCCCCGGCAAACCCTTGCCCGAAGCCGTCGAAAGCGCCACCCCCACCGTCGACTTCCAGAGATTCAATCCCTCGGTGAAAAACTTGTAGACGAACGCCAGCCCGAATCCCGTAAACACCATCTTGGCCGTCGCCCCGCCCTGCTCCCCGGCGATCAGCACGTCGGCGCATGCGGTGCCTTCCGGGTACGTCAGCTTTCCATGCTGCCTGACGATGAACGCCCGCCGCAGCGGGATCATCATGAGGATGCCCAACAGCCCGCCCAGCACGCCGACCGTCATCACGCGGACGGCGTCCATGTCGAACCCGAGTAGCAGCAGCGCCGGGATCGTCACACCCACGCCGAAGGCGATCGATTCCCCCGCCGATCCGGTCGTCTGGACGATGTTGTTTTCCAGGATCGTCGCCCGGCGGATTCCCAGCACGCGGGAGAGGACGCGAAACAGCGTGATCGACAGCACCGCGACCGGAATCGAAGCCGAGACCGTCAGCCCGACCTTCAGCACCAGATAAAGCGACGACGCCCCAAAGATGATCCCCAGAATCGCCCCGAGCAGCACCGCGCCCCAGGTGAATTCCGGAATATCCGCCGAGTCCGGCACGTACGGCTGATGCGCCGGCGCTTCGTCCACGTTTGTTTCCACACCGGCGTCGTCGACCGCGCTCATGCGTCTCCCGAATGGCCCGATCCAAGCATCCAAGCCTCATCCGATTCTCTGCGCCGGATGGCGCCCGCACAACGGCGACGGAATCATTTCCCGTGACACGGGTTTCCAACCCGTGCTGACG
>Ga0210396_10000701_pt1 | contig 40266 bp, 34 predicted proteins | sample IncBWH17OmetaG_FD_155466 | JGI IMG/M metagenome (GOLD analysis project Ga0210396, IMG submission 155466) | Forest soil microbial communities from Barre Woods Harvard Forest LTER site, Petersham, Massachusetts, United States - Inc-BW-H-17-O ... | reverse complement strand
GGAGCGCAAGGGCCGCCGGTAAGCTTTCGAGGTGGGTGGCTGGTGGGGCAGTCCTATGCTGTGGGTGATGCGGTGAGCTTAGGCGGGACGAGCTATATCGCGCTGGTTGCGAATGTGGGGCGAGAGCCTGATTCGAGTCCGGCGCAGTGGGCGGTGCTGGCGCAGGCGGGTAGTGCGGGCGCTGCGGGAGTCGCTGGCGCTGTTGGGCCGCAAGGACCTGCGGGAGTGCCGGGGGTGAGCTACAAGGGCGCCTGGGTGGCAGGGACGGGATACGTTGCGAATGATGCGGTGAGCTTTGGTGGGTCGACCTATCTGGCGCTGGCGACTAGTTTGGGGTCGCAGCCGGATTTGAATCCGGTGTTGTGGGGCGTTCTTGCTCAGGCTGGAAGCGCGGGACCTTCGGGGCCTACTGGCGCGGCGGCCACGGTGAGTGTGGGGAGTGTGACAACGGCGGCTGCAGGGACGCAGGCTGCCGTGACGAATAGTGGGACGGCGAATGCGGCGGTGCTGAACTTTACGATTCCGCAGGGTGCTCCGGGTGCGAATGGCACTGGTGGTGGTGGCGGCGGGACGAGTGGGATTCCGTTTGCTTCGATGTATCACGCGGTCTCGTTCAATTTTTTCTATTACTCGGTGAACAATGCGAACTCGAGCGCGACGGAAGGGGCTGGTGTGCTGACGTGGGTTCCGGCGGGGTGTACGGCTACGCGGCTGGTGGTGTACTCGCAGTCGACGAACACTCTCAATGTGAAGCTGCGGCAAGGGGTGCCGGGTGCGATGTCGGATACGGCGCTGACGTGTTCCGTGGCAGCTGGATCGAGTTGTACGGCGACGGGAAGCGTTGCGGTGGCGGCGGGGAGTTTTGTTGATCTGAATATTACGGGGGCGGGTGATACGGCCGTGGGGGTTTGGACGGCGCTGGCTTGCGACTAGGTTGTTGACGGGAAAAGAAACGTTTCTCGGTGTTCGTTCAGGAAGGCTCTCGATTGGCGGCGCTCAGGATGCGTTTGTTGAAGGGGTGAGAAGAGAACAGGCAACAGCAAAGGCAACAGCAGATCCCTACGGGATGACAAACAAGAAAAGCAAGGGCAACGGCGACGGCACTACAGGCTGGGGGCGAGTTGCAAGCGGAGCGATTGCGCCAGCGGGGCGAGTTCGGGGAGGGTTTCGGCGGTGGGGGCCTTGAGGATTTGCTCCATCTGGCTGGCGATGTCTCCGGCCTGGCTGTGGCCGAACATGCCGAGATTGCCGGCGAGTTTGTGAGCGATGGCTTGGGCTTCTTCGCGGGAGGGTTCGGGAAGAATGCCGGAGGCGGCCTCTTCGGCTGTGCGGTCGAGGACGTTCAAACGCTCATGCAGGGCAGGGAGGTGTCGCTGCCAGAGTTCGGCGAGCATGATACGGATGTCTTCGTTGGCAGTATCAGTTTTAGTCGTATCGGTCATGGGGAGGGACCTTGAAGGAACTTAGGTTAGGCGTGTTCAGCGTGATTGAGGTGAGACGTCTGGATGAGCCGGGAGTGAGCTCCATCCGAGCACCTCGGAGATTTGTTCGGCGAGGGTGAGGGGGTCGAAGGGTTTGAAGAGGATTGCCGCTACTCCCAGGCCGGCGAAGCGGCGCTGGTCGACACCCTGGACCTTGGCAGTGAGAAGAAGCACGGGAATGTGGGCAATGGCGGGGTTCTGCTGCATCTTGCGGAAGGTGGTTGGGCCGTCGACGTCGGGCATCATGACGTCCATGAGGATTGCATCGGGCTGTTCTGCCTCGGCAATTTCGATTCCGCTGGCACCTGAGTTGGCGGTGAGGATATGCCAGCCGGCCATGGCCTCAAGAGAGAGTGCGGCTACTTCGCGGATGTCGTCTTCGTCGTCGATGATGAGAATGCGTCGCATGAGCGTGCTTATTCTCTCATGCGACGGAAACTATTGGAGGTAACTTGGAAGTTTCTTCCTAAGCGACGGGCTCGGCCACGACCAGATCGGCAAATTTGGAGCGGATGCGTTCGACCATGGAGACGACCAGTTCTTCAACTTCGCGGGGCTGGACCTTTGCCTTGGTAAGGAATTCAGTGGGGCCGAGACGCAGCTTAGCCATGTCGACGTCGGTGACCTCGCGGCCGGAGTAGACGACCAGAGGAAGCGTACGGAGCGCGGGTTGCTGACGGAGCCACTCGACGAGCGCGAAGCCGTTGCCGTCTGGGAGGGTGAGGTCGAGGATGAGGAGGTCTGGGCGGCGTGTGAGGCATTGCCGGATTGCTTGTTGGAGGGTCGCGGCGTGATCGATATGGACGGCGGCGTCCTGAAAGCTGGCAGTGAGGACACTGGCGAGGTCTTCGTCATCCTCGACCAGCAGGACGTATGCGGGACCATCTCCGTGATGGAGGACTCGGCCGAGTTCGGCGAAGAGGAGGTTTTCGTTGAAGGGTTTCTGTACCCAACCCTGTGCGTCGCCGGTTAGCTGCGGACGCAGGGAAGAGGAGAGAACGCTAAGGACGACGACCGGAATATTGGCTGTTGCGGGATTGTTGCGGAGACGCTGGAGGGTCTCCCAACCGCTAAGGCCGGGCATGTAGAGGTCCAGGAGAATGGCCTCAACCTGGCGCTCGGCAGCGATGATGAGCGCCTGATCTCCGGATTCGGCTTCGATGACGGTGTAGCCCTGACGGCCCAGATGTTCGGAGACGATCGTACGGATACAGGGATCATCGTCGCAGACGAGGATGGCACTCTCGCTGCGAGCTGCCACTGCTGCGGGTAGCGTTGAGGGGGCGGGAATATCGGTGGAGCGCGCGGTGCGGGGAAGCATGACGTAAAGCGTGGTGCCGACGCCGAGGTTGCGCTGTGCCCAGATGGAGCCGCTGTGCTGTTGCACGATGCTGCGGCAGATAGCGAGGCCGAGACCGGTGCCTCCCTTCTGGCGGGCGTCGGAGGGCTCGACCTGCTGGAAGCGGTCGAAGATACTGTCGAGTTTTTCAGAGGGGATGCCGCGACCTTCGTCGACGACCTTGAGAAGGATGGATTCGACCGTCGCGTCGGTGTGGACCCTTACAGTCGAAGCGGTTGGGGAGAACTTGATGGCGTTGGAGAGAAGGTTGGTCAGGACCTGGAGGATGCGGTCAGAGTCGCCATCGAAGAAGAGAGCCTCGGAAGTGGCGGCCTCGGAGAAGGCGGATGGGACGAGTTCGAGATGGACGGTATGAGAGTCGGCCATGGGGGTCATGGTCTCGATGGCCTGATGGGCGAGGTCGCGCAAAGAGCAGCGGCGAACCTGCAGGGGGGCGCGGCCGGATTCCATACGCTCGAGGTCGAGAATGTCGTTGATGAGCCGGATGAGGCGGTCGGTGTTGGTGACGGCGATACGGAGGAGATTGAGGGCTTTGGCATCGACGTCGCCGATGACTCCGGAGGAGAGAAGGCCCAAGGCGCCACGAATGCTGGTCAGCGGGGTGCGGAGCTCGTGCGAGACGGTGGAGATGAACTCGTCTTTAAGCAGGTCGAGCTGGGAGCGTTCCGTGAGCTGAATCTTGTCCTGATGCTGCTGCTCGCGCGCGTGCGTCAGTTGCTCCGCGAGACCGGTAGCCGTCCGTCGGGAGCGAATGAGGGCAAAGAACAGCACCGCAGAGGAAAAAAGCAGGGGGAGAAAGCCTAAAACCGCTAATGTATGCATTCGTTGGATAACCTTGGGGGTAACTAAAGGCAGTAACTAGCTACAAGCTGCGTTCGAAGTAAGTCAGAATGTTGGTCGATAAAGCCGCTAAGCGAATTTCCTTCAGTACTTACAGGGTTTTAGGTGTCATATTCATGGAGAAGGCGAATGAAGCTTAGGTTAAGGTTGATGACAGGAAGGCTTGTCCTATCAATAAGGTAGAGATTTTGGTTGCAGGCTAACAATGACAGAAAAAAAGTTTCAGCGACAATAACACGGAGGTGGGTTATCCGCGATGACAACATCAAGAAACTAAACAGGAAGGGTGGGGCAGACGGGTTTGGGGGAGTTAATAGGAGTTAAATAGAAGAGGCCGTCTTCCCAGAGAAGAAAGACGGCCTGAGTTGTGGTGACGAAAGTGTTAGGCGGTAACGGGTACCTGATCCAGAATGGTTGCCCAGTTTTTGCCCTTGCGGGTGACGTAGGCGTTCTTGTGGAAGCTGTAGCCGGCTACGAGCGGAAGAGCGAGGGTGGCTTCGGAGAAAACCATTTGCTCGTAGGTGAGATCGACCTTGCCCCAGCTGCTGGCTTCCTTGAGGGTTGAGCCTGAGAGGGCGCCGTCGCGGGAGTCGGCCACGGTGATCTGGATCGCGTACTTGTGCATGGGAGCGTCGATGCCGAGGATCTCGGCGGCTACGACGATGTCCTGTGCGAAGTTCTTGGGAACGCCGCCGCCGATCATGAGGACGCCGGTGGTGGGGTTGGCGATCTTGAGCTGAGTGATCTCGTAGAAGTCCTTGGCGGAGTCGATGGAGACCATCGGCTTGCCCTGGCGGGCGTGCTGGTGGGCGACGAAGCCGAAGCCGGCGGAGCAGTCGGAGAATGCGGGACAAAAGATGGGGATGTTCTTCTCGTAGGCGGCGAGGACGATGGAGTCGCGCGCGCCGGCTTGAGGGGTTCTGCCCTTCTTGACGAGATAGGCGCCCATTTCCCGGATAAACTCGCGGGAGCTGTAAGGGCGGGGCTCGAGGGAGTTGGTGATCTGGTGGATGGTCTCGTCGCAGATGCGGAGCTCGTCCTCGTCGATGAAGGTGTCGTAGATGCGATCGATGGCGAGTTCGCGAAGCATGGCGTCGTGCGCCCCGTACTTGAACTCGTCGTCGGCCATGTAGTGGTTGAAGCCAAGGGCTTCAAAGAAGTCCTGATCGACGATGTTGGCGCCGGTGGAGACGATAGCGTCGACCATGTTGTTGCGTACGAGGTCGATAAGAATCTTCTGAAGGCCGGCGGAGATGAGCGATCCGGCGAGGCAGAGGATGACGCCGCAGTCGGTGTCGTGGAGCATCATCTCGTAGATGTCGGCGGCGCGGGCAGTGTCACGCGAACTGTACGCCATGGTTCTCATGGCGTCGACGAGTGCGACAACATTGTGCTGCTTGATGTCGAGGTGCTGGATGGGGCGGTCGAGTAGTTCTTTTTTTGTAGGCATGGCCTATATAGGATACCAATTTTGGACAGGACTGACGCGGATTTCGTGTGAATTTTGCTAAGGGATTTCAGGTTGGCAGAGGATCTGTTTTCAAGAATCTCTCATGCATCTGGCGATGATGAGGGTGATGTCGTCGTGCTGCTCGGTTGAGCTAAAGCTTTGTATCCGTTCAACGACAGCTGTGAGGAGTTGCTGGGCGGGCAGATCTGCATTTTGCCGGAGAGCCTCGATAAGCAGTTCTTCGCCGAACTCTTCTCCGGTTTCGTTGAAGGACTCGGTTACACCGTCGGTGTAAAGAGCCAGGATGTCGCCTGCTAAGAGTTGGCAGTCGACGATGGGAGAGTGCCATTCCTCGAAGAGTCCGAGGACTGTACCTGTTGAATGAAGCAGTTCGACTGTGCCATTACGCCGCAGCAGAATCGCCGAAAGATGCCCGCAGTTTACGTATCGAAGCCGTTGCGCGGTGTCGTCATAGTCGGCAAAGAAGACCGTGGCATAGGCGCTGTCGATCGTGTTCTCGTAAAAGAGGCGGTTCACGGATTGTAAGAAGAGCTGGGGCTGCTCGCGGGCGAGGGTGAACTGGCTGCGCAGGTTGGCCTGCAGGTTTGCCATCAGGAGTGCGGCGGCGATGCCTTTGCCGGCGATGTCACCGATGACGAGGCCGAGGCGCTCATTGCCTAATGCGAGGAAGTCGTAGTAATCGCCGCCGACGTGACGGGCCTGGATGCAGAGGCCGGCGTAGTCGAGGGTTTTGAGCGAGGGTTGGCACTGAGGGAAGAGACGGGCCTGGACCTGCTTGGCGATTTCAAGCTCCTGAGCGGTACGTCGTTCGGACTCGATGCGGTCGGAGGCTTTTTGGCGTTGCTGCTCCATCTCGCGGGTGAACTGATCGGAGCCGATGAGCTCGAAGGTGTTGCCGTCGATGTCCTGGAAGATGGCTAAGGTGACTCCGAAGATGGTCTGCTGAGGTGGGTGCTGAAAGTGGACGCCACGGGTACGCCAGAGATCGTAGGTGCTGTTGATGTCTTCGGAGATGAAGCCGATCTGGGTTGCGCGACCGATGAGCCGGGCTTTCTCGGTGCCGGGGCGGGGTGCGACGAGGGCGAGGAGGGCGGAGCCGTCGGGAGGAGCGATGGCGACCCAGCGGCCATCGAGAGTGTAGGCGACGTCGGCGACGACAGTGAAGCCCAACCGCTCGACGTAGAACTTGAGGCTCTGTTCGTGGTCGCTGACGTAGACGGTGGACTTGAAGAGGCGCAAGTAGGGGCATTCGGGACAGCCGCGCTCGGGGAAAGGAACTGTTTCGGCGTGCCGGTCGGAGTCCTGTTGGATGGCTCGGGGTTCTGGTTTCAAGGATTCAGGCTGCAAGCGATCTCCCTGGGAGGCTACGTGCGTTGTTCATGATGACTCGTTTGTTGATTCGATGTACAGAAGATTGGGAAGACTCGATTTGCGCGCCCGATTCGACTCGAATTAGTTGCTTTCGGTTGACTAGCGGGGCGAGACTGGTTGACATGAATGTGAACTTTGCGGAGCGGGCCCACAACCATAACTGGAAACTCGACCCGATTGTACGGTCGCTGCTGGATACGGATTTTTACAAGCTATTGATGCTGCAGTTCATCTGGAAGAACTTTCCGCAGGTTCATGTGAGCTCGGAGACGACGAACCGGACGGTGTCGGTACGGCTGGCGGAGCATGTTCCGATCGACATACTCAAAGACCAGATGGAGCATGTGCGTGGGCTGCGGTTTCGGAAGAGCGAACTGATCTGGCTGGCGGGCAATACGTTCTATGGGACGAGGAGCATCTTTGAGCCGGCATTTCTGGATTGGCTGGAGCATGATTTTCGGTTGTCGGAATATGAGGTTGAGGAGCGGGACGGGCAGTTGGTTCTGTGCTTCTTTGGGCTTTGGACTGAAGTGACGATGTGGGAGGTGTATGGGCTGGCGCTGGTCAGCGAGATGAAGACGCGGGCGGCGCTGGGGCGGCTGAGTGAACTAGAACTGGATGTTTTGTATGCGCGGGCGAAGACGAAGCTTTGGGACAAGATTGAAAAGCTGCGCAAGGAGCCCGGAGTCAGCATCTCGGAGTTTGGGACACGGAGGCGGCATAGCTTTTTGTGGCAAGAGTATGTGGTCGAAGCGATGCGAGGTGCGCTGGGTAAGAGTCTGTCGGGTACGTCGAATACATTTCTTGCTTACAAGCATGACCTGGAGGCGATGGGAACGAATGCTCATGAGTTGCCTATGGCGCTTGCTGCGTTGGCCGATGATGATGAGGCGCTTCATGCTTCGCAGTATCGTGTGCTGGAGTTATGGCAGAAGAGCTATGGCGGTGAGTTGCTGATTATGCTTCCGGATACTTTTGGTACGACGCAGTTTCTGGCTGGGGCTCCGGATTGGGTGGCGGATTGGACTGGGCAGAGGTGTGACTCGAAGGACCCACTTATTGCGGGGGATGAGTACATTCAGTGGCTTGAGGAGCGCGGGAGAGATCCGCGGAGGAAACGGCTGATTGCGTCTGATGGTTTGGATGTCGATGAGATTCTGCGGCTGCATGAGTATTTCAATGGGAGGATACGCTTGAGCGCTGGATGGGGGACGCTGCTGACGAATGATTTTCGTGGATGTCATCCGCGAGGGGAGAGCGATCTGGATCCGATCAGCCTGGTGTGCAAGTTGATGACCGTGGAAGGGCGGCCAGCGGTGAAGCTCTCGGATAATGTGCGGAAGTCGACTGGACCGGCAGATGAGATTGCGCGCTACAGGCGGGTGTTTGGGAGCGTTGCGGTGGAAGGCGCGATGGTTGTGGTGTGATCGTGGCGAAATATCCCGTCGATATACTGAATCTATGACGAAGATCGGCGGTGTGGTGCGTTTTGTAGTGGCAGCAGCGATGGTGCCTGTGATGATGGTGCAGCCTTCCTTGGCGTGGGGTTCGGATGGGCACAAGATGATTAACCGGTTGGCAGCGGCGAATCTGCCGAAGGATGTTCCGGCGTTTCTGCGGAATGGCAATGCGCTGGATACGATGGAGTATCTGGGGCCGGAGCCGGACCGGTGGCGGAATAAGGCGGAAGAGGATTTGGTTGCCGCGCAGGCTCCGGAGCACTTTATCGATTTGGAATGGGCGGACCTGGTGGGGCCGTTGCCGAAGAAGCGGTATGACTTTATTCGTGCACTCGAGAAGGCGCAGGCGGCGCATCCTGATATACCGTTGACCCCGGAGAAGGTGGGATTACAGCCGTATGTAACCGAGGAAGTTTTCGAGCGGCTGAAGGTGGGGATGAGGGAGTATCGGAAACTGTTGGCTGCGGGAGAGGATACGAAGCCGGCTGAGACTGCGATCCTTTATTACGCTGGGTGGCTGGGGCACTATGTGGCTGATGGGTCGCAGCCGCTGCATGTCACGATTCAGTACAACGGCTGGACGGGACCGAATCCGAATGCGTATACGACCGAACATAAGATTCACTCGCAGTTTGAATCAGTTTTCGTGAGCGCTAATGTGAAACCGTCTGATGTTGCGCCATTGGTAGCTGCGGCTCAACCTAAGGTGCTGACGGATGAGTGGGCCGACTATCTGGATTATCTGCGACATTCGGGCACGCTGGTGGAGAAGACTTACCAGATTGAGAAGGCCAGTGGTTTCACCGGTGCCGGAACGCAGGAGGGCAAGGCGTTTACCGAAGAGCGGTTGGCGGCAGGTGCAATTCAACTGCGCGACATGATTTATACGGCGTGGGTCAAGAGCGCTGATCCAGTGCAGGAGTTTCATGGGGCGAGTTAGTCTCCACAGAATCGGTGAGACTTGAGAAGCGATAGGGCGGGACTTCGGTCTCGCCGTTATTTTTGGGTAGCAGTTATGTGCTGGAGATGATGGGGTATTGATGGCGCTCGACTCGGAGAAGGAGCTTGCGGAGCAGCGGGGTGAGGGCCAAGGCGATGAGCGGGATTGTGATGACTGCGAGGCAAGCCCAGACGATGAAGGCGTGCCACTCCCAATGCCAGAGTTGACGTGTGAGTGCGATGGGGTTGGTGCGAGCCGAATCGAGAAGAGCCGTTGGCGAGAGCGGTATCGGTTCGGTTCGGAATACAAAGCTCCCGAGTCGCATGAATGGAATTACGAGAAGGAGTTCGAGCGGGTAGACGATGTGGTTTCCGATCTGCGAGGCTGCTACGTTGAGACGGAAGAGAAAGGCCACTGCAAGGCAAAGAATGGTTGTGCTGCCAAGAATGGGGTTTACACCGATAAGGAGGCCGACGGCGATGCTCCAGGCGAGTTTCTCTGGGGTGGCTCCGAGACGGAGAAGCGCGAAGACGGGCAGGGCGACACGCCGGTAGAGCCAGTTGTGATGGATGGTCGTGGAAGCTGGTTCGATACCTGCGGGGATGGTTTCACTTTGGTTCACTCTTGACAGGATAGACTGCCGGGAAAGGGTTTGCTTAGAGTAGGGCGGTTTGGTTGGAAGACGAGGTTGATCTGGTGAGTTTTTTCAGGGCGTTAGCGCGAAGCATTCATTTGGCGGGCTACTTCGTTCGATACGGAACGGAACTGCTGGTGAAGCAGCCAGCGACGCGAGAGGAAAGAGCGGACTGGCTGCACCGGTTCAGTGCGGCTGCGTTGAAGGGACTGAAAATTGATGTGGATGTTGTGGGAGGATTTCCGGCGCGCGGAGCGGTGATCTCGAACCATCTGAGCTATGTGGATATTGTGGTGTTTGCGGCGGTGCATCCTTGCGTTTTTGTCTCGAAGGCGGAGATTGCGTCGGCGCCGGTTCTTGGGTGGATGACCACGATGTCGGGAGCGGTTTATGTTGCGCGAGGGCATGGCGGTTCTGCGATGAAGGCGCGCAAAGGGATGCAGGCTGTGGTCGATGCGGGGCTTCCGGTTGTGTTTTTCCCCGAAGGTACGACGAGCAATGGCAGCGGATTGCTGAAGTTCCATAGCGGGCTGCTTGCGCAGGTGTTGGAGGGTGGTGCCCCAATTACAGCGGCACATATTGAGTACACTCTGACGAAAGAGAATGGGGCTGATGTGAGTGTGGCGAATGACGTCTGTTGGTGGGGCGATGCGAAGATGCTGCCGCATATCTTCAAACTTCTTGGGTTGCGGGGGATGCAGGTAGAGGTGCGGTTTGCCGAACACCCTATTGCATTTTCGGAGAATGTGACACATAGGAAGCACGCGGCGATTGAGGCTCGGGCTGCGGTTGCTACGCTGGGTGGCGTTCGGGAGCATAAGGTAATTACGGCGTAGCGATCTTGAGCCAGGTGGAGTACTCAAGAGTTGCACCATTTGTGATTCAACAAATGTTCACTTGGCGTGAACATGCTGTAACAACAGACGACGCAGACTGACATCGAACACAACAAATCCTGGACTGTTGGGAGGAGAGTCGATGCTTACAGCACCTGCGTCATCGCCCGCTGTACTTCTACCGAATCGAGCGTTAGCGCCGCAACTGCCGTCTAAGCGGGACATCAGGCTGGAGGCGGGAGCGTATGTGGCTCGCCTGGCTTTGACCGAACAGGAACGGGCTGCGGCGTATCGATTGCGTTTTATGGTGTTCAACCTGGAGATGAATGAGGGGTTGGAGTCGGCCTATGTGGATGGGTATGACAAAGACCACTTCGACGACGTGTGCGATCACCTGATTGTGGAAGAGCGTGCGACGGGCGAGATTGTGGGGACGTACCGGTTGCAGATGGGTGATGTTGCAGGGGCATATTTTGGGTATTACAGCGAGCAGGAGTTTTGCTTTGCTCCGTACGGGGCGATGCGCAGTCAGATTGTAGAGCTAGGGCGGGCGTGTATCCATCGAACTCATCGGTCGCCCGAGGTGCTGCATTTGCTGTGGCGTGGGATTGCGCGGTATGCGCTGGTGAATGGAGGACGGTACATGATGGGATGCTGCTCGTTGACATCGCAGGATCCGGAGATGGGTCATGCGGTGTATGCGTCGCTGAAGAACTGCATGGTTGAGCCGAAGCTGCGGACGGTGGCTACGCCTGCGTTTGCGTTGCCTGCGCCTGCGGTGAAGATGGCGGAAGAACGGGCTCCAAAGCTGCTGCGTGCTTATCTGACGATTGGGGCGAAGATATGTAGCGCGCCGGCGATCGATCGGGAGTTCAAGACGATTGATTTTTTGACGCTGCTGGATTTGCAGACACTGCATCCGCGGGTGGCGGCTAGATTTCTTGAGGGTTGCTAGGTGAGATTTGTACGGTCTCTGTTCAAACTGATTTGGGTAGTGATCCTTCTGCTGGCCGCAGTGGTGGATTGGTGGGTGCGGCGGCCTGGGGTGGGGGTGGCGGGGGCTGTGTGGATTCATGGGTGGTGCCAGCGGATTGTGCGGGCGATTGGGGTTGAGGTGAGGGTTGTTGGGGAGCTTCCGGCGTACGGGGCTGTGGTGTCGAACCATCTGAGCTATCTGGATATCGTGCTGTACTCGGCGGTGAGACCGTTTGTGATGGTGGCTAAGTCGGAGGTACGTGGGTGGCCTTTGGTTGGGTGGCTGACTTTGCGGGCGGGGACGGTGTATGTGAAGCGTGGCGGTGGGCCTTCGACGTATCCGGGGGTGAATGCGGCTATGGCGGAGGCTTATAGAAGTGGGTTGCCGGTGCTGTTCTTTCCGGAGGGGACTACTACGGATGGATCGGGTGTGTTGCCGTTTCGGCGCGGGCTGTTTCACTCGGCGCTGAATGAGGGGGTGCCGTTGCGGGTGGCGGCTTTGCGGTATTCGCTGGAGGATGCGGGTGGATCGGTGGAGGAGGATGTTTGCTGGTGGGGCGATGCTTTGCTTGCGCCGCATCTCTGGCGGTTGCTCGGGTTGAAGGGGATCAGGGCTGAGATTTGTTTTGGGCGTGAGGTGAGGGAGCGGGGGGATCGATTTGTTTTGTCGGAGGGGGCACGGGGGGTGGTGATGGGGATGTATGCAAGGTCAGGCGTAGAGGCGGTGGGTGAGGCCGAGCTGGTGGAGGCGCTGTAGGACTTGCTCGATGGACCAGTCGAGGGCGTCGGTGCCTTCTACGGTGATGGTGGCGTGGGTGGCGGAGGGGATGACGTAGAGGTCGGCCATGGGCTTGGCGGTGGCTTCGAACTGGGCGCGGACGCTCGCTTCGGTGCGGCCGCGCTCGCGCATGTCGCGGTAGATGCGACGGTTGAGGCAGATCTGGTTGGGGGCGTTGACGTAGATGCTGAAGTCGTAGAGGTTGCGGAGAGGCTCGTAGTGGAGGGCGAGGATGCCTTCGACGATCAGGACTTGCGTTGGGGTGATGGTTTCTGTGCGGTTGGGGACGCGGGTGTGTGTGGAGAAGTCGTAGATGGGGCGTTCGATGGCGCGGCCTTCGGCGAGAGTGTTGACGTGTTGGGCGAGGAGGGTGTGCTCGAGGGAGTCGGGGTGGTCGAAGTTTTGCAGGGCGCGGTCGGCGGGGGGAAGGTGGCTTAGGCAGCGGTAGTAGAAGTCGAGGGGGAGGAGAGTGGCGTTGAGCTGGGCGGTGAGCTCGCGGGCGAGGGTGGTTTTTCCGGAGCCGGAACAGCCTGCGATGCCGAGGATGAGTGGGCGCTGCGGGAGGAGGAGTTGCTGGGCGGGTTGGTCTTGCATGGCTTTCTCTACTTTTATTGAAGGTGTTCGCTGCGGGGGAGGAGAGCGGATCGCGCTTCCGCGCGATTGCCCACCTTAGCGACGATAAAACCGTCGCGAAGATGGGGCACCCGATTTTCGTTATGAAGATGGATATCCGATTTTTCGTTATGTGGTTGTTGCGAGTTGGGGGATGAGGGCGGTTAAGAGGTTGGTGAACTGGCCTTCGATGCGGCGGCCTATCTCCATGACTTCTTCGTGATTGATGGGCTCGTCGAGTACTCCTGCGGCCATGTTGGTGACTACGGAGAGGCCGAGGATTTCGATGCCCATGTGACGGGCGATGATGACTTCGTGGACGGTGGACATGCCTACGAGGTCGGCGCCGAGGGTGCGGAAGGCGCGGATTTCTGCGGGGGTTTCGTAGCTTGGGCCGAGGACGGCGAGGTAGACGCCTTCATTGAGGGTCCAGTTTTGTTTTGTCGCTTCGGCTATGGCCAGTTTGCGCAGGGTGGGGGAGTAGGCGGTGGACATGTCGAAGAAGCGCTGGCCTGTGGCTGGGAGGAGGCCGAAGCGGGGTTCGTTGGGACCCAGGGCGGCGTTGGTTCCGGTGAGGTTGATGTGGTCGGAGATGGCTACGATGGCTCCCTGGCCGTAGCGGGTGTTGATGCCGCCGGCGGCGTTGGTGACGATGAGCTGCCGGATCCCGAGGAGGCCGAGGACGCGGGTGGGGAAGGTGACCTGGGCCATTGCGTAGCCCTCGTAGGCGTGGACGCGGCCCTGCATGACGGCGATGGGGACTCCGGCGATGGTTCCGAGGACGAGTTTTCCAGAGTGGCCTTCGACGGTGGATTGGGGGAAGTGTGGGATTTCGGCGTAGGGGATGGTTGTGGCGTTCTCTACCTGGGAGGCGAAGTTGCCGAGGCCGGAGCCGAGGATGATGGCTAACTTTGGCTGGATGGGCGTCTTGCTGCGGATGTGGTCTGCGGCGGACTGGGCCTGTATGTAGAGATCGGTCATTCTGTCGTCCTGCGCTCCTGTGCTTTTGAGGAGGTAACCCCCTCCCCGTCTTAAGTGTGCAAAGTATTCAAAATAGGTGTTTTAGGTTCGTACTTGCGCTGTGCTGGAGTTTGTAACCTGCTTCAGTCTGCGTAAGAAAACCCTCTATTAACAGTCTAGCGAGTTGGTTGGGGTGATTATGCAGACTTCTGGGATTTATTTTGCGGTTTGAATCGGCTGGATTGGCGCGGGTTTTGTTGATGGAAGGGGTGAGTTTTGCACTGCTCGGGGGCTTGACAGGAAATTTGGGGTCAGGAGAGCGCGCGTAGATTGTTCCGGAGACGATCGGGATCGTGATCGGAGAGTAGACCCTCAACCGCGAGGTGGGTACTCTTCCAGATGGGAACGGCTTGCGCGAGCAATCTTCGCCCGTTTGGCGTCAGCGTCAAGAGCCGGGCGCGGCGGTCGGTCGGGTCCGCCGTGATGTTGACCAGAGCGCGGCGCTGTAAGGGCTTGAGATCCATTGCGAGTAGCGCGGCCACTGCCGCCATACCAGGCGGCTCCGGGCGATTCAGGGACATCATTAGGGAGAATTGTCCGTTTGTCAGGCCTAGTGGGCGGAGCGCATCATCGAAGCGCCGTGCCAGAGCCCTTGCGGCACGCTGCAAATGAAGACAGAGGCAAGAGTCGCGGACCAGGTGTGTGGTCTCAAAAGAGGGGTTCGCAACTGTTGACATGTGGTTAATTGTATTGATATCAACGTATATCGCCAAGCGGCCCGGGGGAGCTGCAACGGCATGGCGGGCCCATCCTGTTTTGTCAGAAGAAGAATCCCCTATTTCAGGAGGCAACAATGAAGCGACAGAGTCTCAGGGACATGGCATTAAGAAGCTTCGCGCTGGTTGTCGTGGTGGCAGCGCCGTGGCAGGCGCCAGCACAGGACGCCAAAACACCGTATCCGAACATGGCCCCGCTTGACCAGTATCTGATGGAGAGAGATGCCGAGATAGCGCTGGCGCGCACCGCGGCCCCCGAATCCATCTCACAGGATGCCGACGTCATGATCCTCGGACGGCATGGTTACGAAACCGTGGTCAAGGGCAAAAACGGTTTCGTGTGCATGGTAGAGCGATCCTGGATGGCCCCAATCGACGATCCCGATTTTTGGAATCCCAAGGGGCGAGCACCGATCTGCCTCAACCCGGCCGCCGTACGGTCCTACCTGCCACGCACGATCAGGAAAACCGACGTGATGTTGGCTACAAAATCAAAAGTCCAGATGGTCGCGGATATCAAAGCCGCTTTGGACAAGAAGGAATTGCCGGCGATTGAACCAGGCGCGATGTGCTACATGCTGTCCAAGCAAGGGTACTTGAGCGACCTTGGCGGGCACTGGCATCCCCACCTGATGTTTTTCGCACCACTCACGGACCCTACAGCCTGGGGCGCAGGCTTGCCGGGCTCGCCGGTTATAGCATTCAAGGGCGCGGAGGAAATGACCGTGTTTCTGGTGCCGGTCACCAGATGGTCGGACGGTACGGCTGCTCCGGTGTTTGAGCACTGAGGTACGATCTTGGCCAGTCATGCCCACGTGCGGTGAATAGCCGGAGCCTTGAACAACGGAGGATTGGCCATGCTCCCGTCCCGATGGGAACGCAGGGCCATGCTCTCCAGCGCGAGTCACGGTCAACTCGGAAGTGATCCAAAGGCAGGTACTCAGAAACATGCTTGCCGTCTCTGAGTACGCCCTGAACTTGATCTGGGGACGCCCTAATTTTTGGGGCCGTCCTCCTGTGGGACTTCCTGGCCTTCGCCGGGGAAGGGCCATTTGCGCTCGATGGGTTGCTGGGCTTCGCGGGTGGCTTTGGGGACGTTGTCGATCCTAAGGTTTTCGAGGAAGTGGGCTCCTAGTTTACCTGCCGTGGCGAGGTCGATGTCGCCGTCGTGATCGAGGTCTTCGGCGATGATCTGAGTGCCGATGCTGGCGGTGCTGTTCATGGAGATGGGGATTCGTGTGAAGGTGGCGGTTTCGCGATCAATTTTGTAGGCGTAGATGACGAGGGGATCGTAGGAGCCGGGGTCATCGCCGGAATGGCCGCGGTAACGCTTGCCGGTGATGAGTTCGGGTTGGCCGTCGCCGTCGATGTCAGCTAGCTTGAGGGCGTGGGATTGGGAGAAGGACTCGTCGATGGTGTGGCGGGTGAAGGTGCGATGGTCGGGTGTGCCGCCCTGTTCGAGCCAGTAGAGACCGTAGCTGTGGCCCTGGCCGTAGATAATGTCGGCGCGGCCGTCGTTGTTGACATCGTAGGCGAGGATGGGGAAGCCGGCGTCGCCGAGGTGCCAGTCGGGATGCCACTGCCACTTGTCGTTGTCTGCATCGATGTTCTCGAACCAGCCGTAAGGGGTGAGAATGTCGGCTTTGCCGTCGCCGTTGATGTCGCCGACTCCTATGCCGTGGCCGTCTTCGTCTTTGCCGCCGACGTGATGGATGCGCGGGATGGGGCCGGAGAAGTCGACCCAGAGGATGCCGGAGTGGTTGTAGTGGGCGAGGGCGATGTCGGGCTTGCCGTCGCCGTTGATGTCGGCCATGACGCCGCCTTCGGTGTCGTAGCTGTCGGTGATGAAGTGCCGCTGCCACATGGCGGTGGCGGAGGTGGCTTTGCCGGGGTTCTCGTACCACCAGAGGCCATTACTGATCCAGCCGGCGGTGACGACGTCGGGGTTGCCGTCGTGGTTGACGTCGACGGTCCATTCGCCGCAGTCGGAGATGAACTCGTTGTGGGTGCCGACGGTGCGGTATTGGTGTTGCTTCCAGTCGCCGCCGTGGGCGCCGGGATTTTCGTACCAGTAGGCTCCGCTAAGGATGTCGGGGAAGCCATCGTTGTTCATGTCAAGGGTGGTGATGCCTTCGGCGTGGTCGGTGCCGAGACGGTGGGCGATGAAGGTTGGCTGCATTATGCCCTCGGGACCAGGGCCGGGTGTGGGCTTGCGGAACTCGGTGGCGTGGGCGGGGTCCTGTGCTTGGGCGATGGTTGCGAGGCAGAGGAGGAGGGTGGGGATGATGATTCGCATTGGGGCCTCTGGTGCGATGGGATGTTGTTAAGAATAAGCAACGGCGAAATACAGGGATTCTTCGCTGCGCTCAGAATGACGACTTTAAAAACGCTGCGAGTTATTAGGTAACTTTCATCGCATTGGGGTCCCACTTGATGACGGAGCCTTTATCGAGGCTGAGGTTGCTGAGGAGGGCGGCTCCGGCGGCACGGAAGCCGAAGGTCGCGTCTTCGACGACGGGTTTGCGGGAGCGTACGGAGGCGAAGAAGTTGTAGAAGTGGTCGTAGCTGTCGCTGTAGCCTTTGGGGGCGACGAACTTCTGGACTCCGAGGTAGGGAGGGCCGGAGGGTGGTGGGTCTAGGGGGAATTTTTTGCGGTACTGCTCGAGGTAGAGTCGCTGCATCTCGGTGGTGAAGGTGCTGACGGTGTACCCGGGTTCTTTTTCGAGAGGCGTGCGGTTGACGGTGACGGAGTTGCCGGCGATCTCCATGGTGCCTTCGGAGCCGGTGAAGAGGAAGCCTTCGCTCTCTTCGCCGCCGTTGACGAAGTTGACGCGGAGGCTGAGGTTGAAGCCCTCGGGATAGTCGAAGAGGGCGAGCAGGACGTCGGGAGCGTCGCGGCCGTCTTTCCAGAAACGCAGGCCTCCGGTGGCCATGGCGTGGGTGGGGCCAGTGGATCCGGTGATGAAGTGGGTGCCGCTGAAGAGATGGACGAAGAGGTCGCCGGCGACTCCGCTGCCGTAGGCCTTCCATTTGCGCCACTGGAAGAAGTGCTCGGCGTTCCATGGGATTTTGGGGGCGGTGCCGAGGAAGCGCGGCCAGTCGCAGGTTTCGGTGCTGGCGTCGAGAGGGATGGAGTAGTTCCAGGCGCCGATTGAGGAGTTGCGGTCCCAGTGGGCGGAGACCATGTTGAGTTTGCCAATGGCTCCGGCGGCGAGAAGCTCTTTGGCTTTGGCGTAGATGATGGAGCTGACGCGCTGGCTGCCGACCTGAAGAATTTTATTTGTGGAGCGGGCAGCGGCGATGATCTCGGGGCCGTCGGCGTAAACGTGAATCATGGGCTTTTCTAGGTAGACGTCTTTGCCTGCGTTCAGGGCATCGACGGCGGCCTGCTTGTGCCAGTGGTCGGGGGTGGCGATGATGACGGCGTCGATGTCTTTGCGAGCGAGGATTTCTTTGTAGTCGCGGGTGGTGAAGAGGTCGTTGCCGGAAGGGCCGCCCCAGAGCTCTTTGGTGCGGGCGAGACGGCCGTCGTAGCAGTCGGCTACGGCTACGAGTTTGACACCGGGGACACGGAGGGCGGTGGCGGTGTCGCCCTGGCCCTGGATTCCGGCGCCGATGAGGGCGAACTGGATGTGGTCGTTGGCCGCTGTCTGGGCGGCTGCGAAGGGCTGAAATCGGGTGGCTGCGGCGGCTAGGGCGGTGGTCTTGAGGAAGGTGCGGCGATTCAGGGATGCGATTGTGCGATCTGAAATCGTTTCAATTTTCATGCTCGCCATCTTACGTGTTCAGAGCATGGGCGGCTAGAGTTTCGAAAAAGATAGACTCTCGACGCGCTGAGTTTGAGCGGTTGTCAGGGCAAAAGACCACGGGACAAAACGACTTAATTTAGAGCAGATGCGATACATGAGCCTAGTTCGCATGGAGCGCTTTAAGGCGAGTCTGGGCGAGGACAAATGTATCGATTGGGCTGATAGCACCTTCCGGTTTTTCGACACGTTTGTAGGCAGCGATGGCGGCGTTGGGAACGCCATACTGCTCATAAATGAGACCAAAGCCGTACCAGATTTGGCCGTTGGGTTCGACAAGATTGCCGCTCGACATGGCTTGAAGAAGAAGCTGTCGGGCTTCCGTTGTTCTGCCTTGTGCGGCATAGACACATGCGAGAGTGTGGAGGACTGCGAGGCTCATATTTTGGGTGAGCAGGTTGGCTTGCTGCGCAGCTTCGATCGCCTGCGTATCCGCTGTTCCCTGAAAGAGACTGAGCCATGCGTATGTGTTGTAGTCGTCGGCCAGGGCATGACCGCTATCGAGGAGGAGGCGAAGACTCTTCCGGGCGCGAATGAAGTCGCCCTCCGCTTCCGCTTCTTCAGCTTTCTGCTCAAGTAAGTTGCGATCATTCGGTCTCTTTGCGAGGCGGCTGTCCAACATGGAGGTCCATGCAGACCAGTCTTTGACGAGACGATCGGCTTGACCGGCAAGACGAACGGCTGTAGCCGAGTCAGGGTATTGCTTGAGCAATTTTTGAGTGAGCAGCTTTGCGTTCGGGCCGTCTTCTGCATGGAGGTAAATGTGAGCAAGCAGAAGTTCCAGATTCGTGCGAGCCTGACCCGGGGTTGCTTTATCGCGCATCGCGACGAGGCGCGGCAGAAGAGCGAGGGAGCTTTTGCTTTCAGTCAACAGTGATGCGGCTGCGGTTTCGATTGCGTCCGCCCCTTTGCTCTGGCCACTGGTCCAGAACTGGGCAAAGAGAACCCCACTGAGGGGATCGTCGCCCCCTCGTTTCTCAACTTGATCACGTCTCCAGTCGAGGAGAGAGCGGGCTTCGGCCTCCTCTCCGTGGTAAAGCAGATACAGGGCTTCGTTGCCAATAGCGGTTGAGTCACTATCGCCCGCGACGACTTTGAAGACGCCGGCTTCCTTGACGACGAAGGAACGCTTTGGCGCCGACCCCAGCGTCTGCACGACAATGCGATAACCAGATCCACCGCCGGGCTCTGCAATAATCTTCATGGTTCCAAGGACAATATCCTGCATGACGACCAGAGGAAGGCCGGTCTTGATGGACAAAGCGCGCACCGTGCCGGCCGCCTCGCGGGACTTTTTGAGAAAGCTCTGCCACTCATTTTCATCGGCAAAGGCGTGCCGCGAAACGGTAGCGGAGGCAATCGCTTCGGTCAGGTTCCCGGTTATTACACTGGATGCGAGTTGCTGTACAGGGCTTCTGGGATCGGTGGCAGGCAGATAATCGCCATGAAAAGGTTTGAGCGAGCGGAAGATCTGAATTTTACTGAGGGTCGAACTGGAGTCGCCCTGTTCTTGAAGGCCAGCGGTGAGCAAGTCAGCAGCCTGCGGGTAGAGCCGCATATTCCAGAGTCCTTCGGCTGCGAAATCTAAAGCGGCACTCCGTCGTTGGGGATCTCCGGAGATCTGATTGGCGCGTGCTATGGCCATTGCCGTTCCCTGAGACGCCGCAATCGCTGCGATGGCGACACCATCGCGGACGGGAGTTGGAGAGAGAGCCGCAGTCTCATCGACGACCTCCTTGAACTGACCTGAGTAAAACAGATCGATTAAGAGGTTATCTTCCACTGTCGGCTCAACTATCCTCTGGTGAGCTTTGACGTAGCGGTAAATTTCAATCGCGTCGGCCAGATGGGAGTCCGGGGCATAGTGGATGCCATCTTCATTGAACTCGAAGTTGTTCGCGAGACTCTGGCGTACATCGAGATCGTTGGGATCGAGTTCGATCGCTTTGCGATAGGCTGTTATTGAAGCTTTATAGTCATAACCCTTTCCATAGTCCACACCGATCGAGTTATGGTGAAGGACCCAACCTTGTGCGCTGTAGGCAAAAGAAGATTGCGGGGCAATTAAGGTTGCTTTGAGTGCTTCTTCAAGCGCCAGATCTCCGATGCCAGCGTCCATCAGCGTGTAGGCCAAATTCACGTAGTTCGCAGGGTCTTGTGGATGGGCCGCGATGAGTGCTTGTTGGCTGGCGAGAGCTTCCCGGACTTTACCTGCAGAAAGATCTGAAGTTCCAGATTGATCAGACAACGTAGCCGTCGATGGTGTCGAATCTTGTGCGCAAAGTGCAGGAGCCATGAACGCCACAAGAAAAATTGCAAAGTGGAGGGAGCGGAAATGTGGGTAGCGAAGGTTCACCTACGATGAGATCCTCTCGATATTTTTCGCTGTGATTACGAATCGACTTTAACGGATGAGCATGGAGACGATGCTGGCGGACATGAGGTTGGCCATGGTTCCGGCTAGCATGGCTCGGAGACCAAGGCGGGCGAGGTCGTTGCGACGGTTGGGGACGAGGGCTCCTATGCCGCCGATCTGGATGCCGATGGAGCTTAGGTTGGCGAAGCCGCAGAGGGCGAAGGTGGTGATGGTGAAGCTGCGCGGGGAGAGAAGGTGCTGCTGCGCGCCGAGGTTGGTGTAGGCGACTAGCTCGTTGAGGACGGTGCGGGTGCCGAGCAGGTTGCCGACGAGGCGGGACTCGTGCCAGGGAATGCCGATGAGCCATGCCACGGGAGCGAAGAAGAAGCCGAGGACGGCGTTGAGGCTGGTGGGGAAGGGAATGTTGTGGGGAGCGAGGAAGTTGTGAATGCCGCCCATCATGCCGTTGGCGAGGCTGACGAGTGCGAGGAAGCTGATGAGCATGATGGCGACGTTGAAGGCTAGGGAGCCGCCGTCGATGGTGCCGCGGGCGATGGCGCCAATGAAGTTTTCTTCCTTGTGCTCTTCGCTGGGCGGCATCTTGACGATGCCGGCGGTGGCGGGGACTTCGGTCTCGGGGACGAGCATCTTGGAGATGAGGATGGTGCCGGGAGCGGTCATGATGACGGCCGCGAGGAGATCGGAGGCGTGGATTCCGTAGGCGATGTAGGCGGCCATGATGCCACCGGAGACATGGGCCATGCCGGAGGTCATGATGGTCATGAGCTCGGAGTAGGTGGCTTCGGCGAGGAAGGGCCGGATGGTGAGCGGAGCTTCAGTCTGGCCCATGAAGATGCTGGCGGCGACGTTGGTGGATTCTGCGCCGGAGATGCCCATGGTTTTCTGCATGATCCAGGCGAAGGCTCGGATGACGAGCTGCATGAAGCCGATGTGATAGAGGACGGCGAAGAAGGCCGAGATGAAGATGATGGTCGGGAGGACTTTGAAGGCGAAGACGGCGAGCGGAGTGTTGTCGCCGAGCGGGCCGAAGACCATCGAGGAGCCGGCGATGGAGTTGGCGAGGAGCTTGTTGATGCCGGTGCCAGCGGCGGTGAAGATGCGCTGTCCTACCGTGGATTTGAGGACGATGAGAGCGAAGACGATTTGAAGGCCGAGCCCCCACGCTACCGTGCGCCACTTGATGGCGCGGCGGTTGGTGAGAAGGCGTAAGCGAGCGAGAGAAAGGTGATGAGACCGAGAAGACCGGTGAAACGTGCCAAAGGGTTGTGCTCCGACGCTTGTTACAGAGATATGACTATGGTTTGAGTGTAATGGCATGAAAGCCGGGTTACCTAACGGATTTAAAGGAAGGTTAATTTATGTAAGCCCTTTCTGAGGGGTCGTTGCATCAAAGCGGTGCGTGAGACAATGACCGGACGCACGGCGGGAATTTCGCGAAGATGAAAACCTAACAAAATGAGGAGAACCAAGTCATGAGCTATATCAAGACGAAAGATGGCGTTGAGATCTATTACAAGGATTGGGGAACCGGACAGCCTATTGTGTTCAGCCATGGCTGGCCGCTGTCGGCCGATGATTGGGACAATCAGATGTTGTTCTTCCTGCAGCACGGCTATCGTGTGATCGCTCATGACCGCCGTGGCCATGGACGGTCCAGCCAGGTCGCTGATGGCCACGATATGGACCATTACGCCGATGACCTGGCCGCTCTTACGGCTCATCTCGACTTGAAGGATGCTATTCATGTCGGCCATTCGACCGGCGGCGGTGAGGTCACGCGCTATCTGGGGCGGCATGGCGAAAGCCGGGTGGCCAAGGCAGCGCTGATCAGCGCGGTGCCGCCGCTGATGGTGAAGACGGCGGCCAACCCGGTTGGTCTGCCCAAGGAAGTGTTCGATGGGCTGCAGGCGCAGCTCGCTGCCAACCGTTCGCAGTTCTATCGCGACCTGCCTGTCGGACCTTTCTATGGCTATAACCGTCCGGGCGCGAAATCTTCGGAGGCCGTCATCCAGAACTGGTGGCGTCAGGGCATGATGGGGGGCGCGAAGGCGCACTATGACGGCATTGTGGCCTTTTCGCAGACCGATTTCACGGAAGACCTGAAGAAGATCACCGTTCCGGTGTTGGTGATGCATAGCGAAGATGACCAGATCGTTCCCTATGTTGCTGCGGGGCCGCAGTCGGCGAAGTTGTTGAAGAACGGAACCTTGATAACTTACAAGGACTTTCCGCACGGTATGCCGACTACACAGGCCGAGACGATCAACGCCGACCTGTTGGCGTTCCTCAAGTCGTAGCTTTTGAAATGCAAAATGAGAGGCGCTGGCCGGGTTATTTGGCTGGCGCTTCTTTTTTGTGGGCTGGGTTGCCGATGACTGTGATGCCGGGTGGGATATCGTGGGTGATTACGCTGCCGGCCCCGATGATGGCGTCGTCGCCGATGGTGACGCCGGGGAGGATGATGGAGCCTCCGCCGATCCAGACGTTGCGGCCGATGCGGACTGGCTTGCCGCACTCGAGGTTGCTGAGGCGAGCTTCGGGGGCGCGAGGGTGGTCGGCGGCGTAGATCTGGACGACGGGGCCGATCTGGGTGCGGTCGCCGATCTCGATGAGGTTGACGTCGAGGAGGACGCAGTTGAAGTTGAGGAAGACGCCGCGGCCGAGGTGGATGTTGTAGCCGTAGTCGCAGAAGAAGGGCGGCCGGATGGTGGAGTGCTCGCCGCAGGTGGCGAGGATTTCGCTGAGGAGCGGCTGGTGGGTTGCAGGGTGATGTGGGGTGGAGTTGTATTTGTGCAGGAGCGCTGCGGCGTGGAGGCGTTCGGCGATGAGGGTGGGGTCCTGTGCGTTGTAGAGTTCGCCGGAGAGCATCTTTTGCTTTTCGGTCTTTCTGATGGGCTCGGTTTGCTGGGCAGACATCGTGCCTCCTGTTGCGACGGATTCCTGCGTCCATTCTAGAGATTCATTTCTCGCGCGAATGGTAGCTCTGATATGCCGGGTTGGATTAGGGAGCCTATAATCCTCCGCAGAAAATGGAATGATGCAGGTGAGGGCCAGCACCGCAAGACTGGAGAGAAGATATGACCAAAGCGGCGAAATTTCTATTGCTTGCAGCAAAAGGCGCGCTGGTTGTGCTTCTTCTATCGATCGCGGCTTCTGTGGGTTTAGCGAGAGAGAAATACGAGACTATTGAAGCCCAGGCATTCGGCACCGGCACACAGATGAGCCAGAACATCGGAATTAAGGTCATGATTTATGAGTTTTCGCCGCCGGAGGCCAAGCAGTCTCTGGTGGATGCGTTTATGAAAGGCCAGAATCAGGGATTGGTGAATGCTCTGACCAAGATGCCTGCGGTAGGTCGAATAGCAATTACCGGGACTCTGGGTTATGACCTCAGCTTCATTCGGCAGATTCCGACTCCGACGGGACGGAAGATCCGCTTCGTCACCAATCGCCAGATTAGGTTTGGCGAAGCATGGGCCGACACCCAATCACAGGCGTACAACCTGACGGCGGGTGAGTTCGACCTGAACGATCAGGACAAGGGCAAGAGTACGGGCATTTTGTATCCGGCAGCACAGCTGATCATCGACAAAGAGGGACAGCTCCAATTTGAACTGCGTCAGAACGCGTGGAGACTTAGCGGGATTCTTGATTGGCCTGGAACTAAAGGTGAGAACTAGTTCGGCGAGTGAAGTTCATCAAGGATGAAGGGTTCCGTCTGTCCGTACGCTTCCTGTTTTAAAAAGCAATTTTGCGAGGTGTGTCTGATGAACTACGGATACTTTGCAAGGCGGTGCGTTGTGCTGGCGATCCCCATCGTTGTGGTGGCGTCTGCCATGGCGCAGTCGAAGAGCAGCGGCTACGCTTGTAAGGAAGCCCACCCGGAGAAGCTTTGCACTGCGAGCAATACGTGTGGATCCGCTTCTGAGCCGTGTACTGTGGATGTGAAACGGACTGCTAATTCGGCTTCTTCTACACCGAGTATTCCGGGCGCAAAGAGTGGTTCGCTGTTCTGCGTGAAGCCTGGTACGCAGGTGATCTGGAAGAGTTCGGAGAAGAATACCGGCTTCGTCATTGATGTTGGGCCGATAGCCGCGTTTGATCCGGAAGGGGCGATTATTGGCGGGTCGGCCAAGGATGTTACGGTTGTGGCAAAGACGCCTGGGTGCTACAGGTACTCCGCTGGGGCCTGCAAGTCGGGGGCGATCTACGGGATGTGCCAGACAACCTATGGAGAGTTGATTATCACCAGCCATTGAACGGCTGTGCTAAAGGGTGACGACCTCGCGGATTTCGCCGGCTAGCATCTTTTGTTTTTCGGTCTTGATGTGACGAATTGAAGGCGTTACTTAATTTTGCCCGTCTACGTCTAAAGGCAATAAAGTACGGTGGGACAGGGAGCGCCCGTTGAAAGGGCCAACCTGCGAATCCAAGCGGAGGCCTTGGCCGTCGCAATCGTCCGGAGGTCTGGTGTCAGTATACGAGAGTGATTTGTCGCGGCTTGTCGATGAGTTGAATCGCACCAAGCCTGGATTGAAGACTGATAAAAAGACCTCGCTTGATATGTTGCTTGCGCTGGCTGCCGAGCAGAACGCTTCCGACATTATCCTTGTGGCTGGGTCTGCGATTACGCTGCGCGTAAATGGATCGCTTGCGCCTGCTATCGGTAAGGTACTTACGGCGGAAGAGATTCGCAGTTTGCTTTTGCCGCTTTTGACTGCGGAACAGGCTAGTGAACTTGAAAGTAAGAGAGCGCTGGACTGCTGTTTTGTCTCCGGGGCGACGGGAAGATTCCGGGCCAATTTTCATTATCAGCGAGGTACGCTTGCAGCAAGCATCCGCCTGTTGCGCGCGCAGATTCCTACGATTGAATCGCTATACCTGCCTTCTGTGTTGGCGCGATTGACCGAACGCCGACAGGGATTAGTGCTGCTGACCGGGCCGACCGGATGCGGCAAGACTTCTACCATGGCTGCTCTCATCGACCGGATCAACGCGCGCAGGCGAGATCACATTATTACGATTGAAGACCCTGTTGAGTATCAGCACGCTAACCGCAGCTCTATTGTCGAGCAGATTGAGGTTGGCCACGACACGCCGAGTTTTGCCCATGCGGTCCGTGCTGTTTTGCGCCAGAATCCCGATGTGATTCTGGTAGGAGAGATGCGTGATAGTGAGACCATGGCCGCCGCGTTGACGGCGGCTGAGACTGGGCATCTGGTCTTATCGTCGCTGCACACGAACGATGCTGCGCAGACGATGTCACGTATTTTGGATAGCTTTCCGGCGAGCAATCAGCCCCAGATTCGTCAGCAACTATCGTTGGCACTGCTTGCTGTGATCGCGCAGCAGCTTGTTCCTGCGATTGATCGCACGGGGCGGTATCCGGCGGTAGAGATTATGGTGGCAACGACTGCGATTCGCAATTTGATTCGTACCGGTCAGGATCACCAGATTCGTTCGCTCATCTCGACGGGGCGTGGTGAAGGCATGATAACGATGGATCAATCGCTGGCCGAACTGGTAAGGAACGGTCGTATTTCGCGGGAGACGGCCTTGGCGCATTGTTATCACCCGGATGAGTTGCGCTCGCATTTGAATGCAATGCAGCCACTCTGATGGCTGATGTCAGCGGGCGATGACTTCGCGGATGAGAGGCTGTTTAGTTGCTGGGGTGGTGTTAATTTGTAACGTTTCGCGGAGCATTTGTTCGGGTTCGTCGAGGAGGGTTGGGTCTTCGCTGAAGAGGGTGACGAGGGGTTGGCCTTCGGTGATGGGGTCGCCTAGCTTGGCGTGCATTTCGATTCCGGCGTGGGCGCTGACGGGGTCACCGGGTTTGGCTCTGCCTGCTCCCAGGCGCTGGACGGCCCAGCCTACTTGCTTGCAGTCCATGGAGGTGAGGTAGCCGTCTTGTGTGGCGGTGATGGTTCGGGTGGCGGTGGGTTTGTGGTGGGCGGCAGGGTCTTCGAAGAGGGTCGTGTCTCCGCCCTGTGCGGTGACGATTTTCAGCCATGCTTTGTAGGCTTCGCCGGAGCGGAGGTACTCGTTAGAGAGTACAGCGCCGTCTTCTGGCGTAATGGCGTGATCAGCTAGGTAAAGCATCCATCCGGAGAGAATGTTTGTGAGTTCGATTAGGTCGGCAGACATGTGGTGGCGGTGCTGCTTCATGATGTCGATGCACTCCCATACTTCGATCCAGTTGCCGGAGAAGCGGCCGAGAGGCTCGTCCATGCTGGTGAGGAGGGCTACGGTGCGGGTGCCGGAGGCTTCGCCCGTGTGGACCATCAGCTCGGCTAGGGATCTGGATTTTTCGTAGGTGGGCATGAAGGCGCCGGAGCCGACCTTGACGTCGAGGACTAAGGCGTTGAGGCTTTCGGCGAGCTTTTTGCTCATGATGCTGGCGGTGATGAGGAATGGGGATTCGACGGTGCCGGTGTGGTCGCGGAGGGCGTAGAGGATGCGGTCGGCGGGGACGATGCGTGGGGTTTGGCCGATGAGGGCGGCTCCACATTGTTTGAGGGTGTCGAGGAGTTGCGTGAGGTTGAGTTGGGTGTTGAAGCCGGGGATGGTCTCGAGTTTGTCGAGTGTGCCGCCGGTGTGGCCGAGGCTGCGACCGGAGATCATGGGGACGCAGATGCCGGGGATGCCGTCGGGTGTGGGCGCGGCGAGGCCAGCGGCGGCGAGGATGGGGGCGATGAGGATGGAGGTCTTGTCGCCTACGCCGCCGGTGGAGTGCTTGTCGATGGTGAAGGTGTGGAGCGGGGTGGCGTCGAAGGTTTCGCCGGAGAAGCGCATGGCGGTGGTGAGGGCGGCGAGTTCGTGCTGATTGAGGCCGCGTTGGAAGACGGCCATGAGGAAGCTGGCGATCTGGGCGTCGGTGACTAGCTGATGCTCGGGTGTGCGGTCGACGATGGCTCGGATGAAGGATTGGATTTCGGCGTCGGTGAGGGGGAGGCCGTCGCGCTTGTGGAGGATGACGTCTATGGGATGGATGGGCTGGGTCATTTGCTCAACAGGAAGGCTGCGGGGAGGAGGTCGGCCATGGTGGCTTGGGCGATGGTGCCGTTTTCAGAGGGGAAGAAGATGACGGTGTCAGGTGTGCTGAACTCGTGGATGGTTTGGCGGCAGGCTCCGCAGGGTTGACTGGCGGTGTTGTTGAGGTTCGCGATTGCGATGGCGCGGATGCGGATTGCGGGGCCGTGGAGGCTGACGGCGGCGGCGATGGCGGTCTGTTCGGCGCAGGTGGTGAGGCGGTAGGAGGCGTTTTCTACGTTGCAGCCGGTGATGATGGCGCCGTTGTTGAGGAGGACGGCGGCTCCGACGCGGAAGTTGCTGTAGGGGGCGTAGGCGTGGTGCGCGACGGTGGTGGCTTGTTGCTGGAGGTCAGCGATTTGCGATGACGTGAGGTCGCTGGGATGGTTTTTGGACGACATGAGTTTGAGGCTATCGGGTGCGTGGAGGGATATCAAGTGGCGGAGGCTAATGCTTAAGGGGATGCGCCCGATAAGAGGTGTGTGGACGACCTGACTAAAGAATTTATTGCAGAGAGCCAGGAAGGGCTGGACCGGATGGAACGGTGCCTGACTGAGCTTGAGACACGGCCCGGAGATAGTGCGCAACTGGTGGGAGAGATCTTCCGCTCGGTGCATACGATCAAAGGGACGACGGGGTTTCTTGGGTTTGAGCGGCTGGAGAAGCTGGCTCATGCGGGAGAGCATCTGCTGGGGTCGCTGCGTGAGGGAAAGCTGACAGTGACGTCGGACCTGATCAGCGGGTTGCTGCGCCTGATGGATGGGCTGCGGTCGATTCTGGCGCTGATTGAAGCGACGGGCAGCGAGGGGACTCGGGTGGGCGATGAGGACTCTGGGTTGATTGCGGAGCTTGCGGAGTTGAATGTGGAGGGCACTGTTGTTGCTGTTGCTACAGGCTCGGCTCCAGTTGCTGCGGCACAACAAACTGCTGTTGTGCCTGTGGCGATGGCGGCTGGTGTTGCGGCGTTGAGTGATAAGACGCTGCGCATCGATGTTGAGGTGTTGAATCGGATGATGAATCTGGTGGGCGAGCTGGTGCTGACACGCAACCAGATGCTGCAGAGCGGTGTGGAGGCGACGAATTTTCCGGAGTTGGCGAGACGGTTGGATAGCGTGACAGCTGACTTGCGCGAGACAGTGATGCAGGCGCGGATGCAGCCTGTGGGAAATCTGTTCGGGAAGTTTCCCAGGATGGTGCGGGATCTTGCGCAGACTTGCGGGCGCGAGGTGCGGATTGAGTTTTCGGGGCAGGAGACCGGGCTGGATAAGAGCCTGCTGGAGGCGATCAAGGATCCGCTGACGCATGCTGTGAGGAATGCTGTCGATCATGGGATTGAACCGCCTAATGTGCGGGTGATGGCTGGCAAGCCGTCGGAGGGATGCCTCAAGCTTAGGGCGTTTCATCAGAGTGGATCAGTGGTGATTGAGCTTGCGGATGATGGCGCGGGGATTGCGATAGAGCGCGTGCTGGCGAAGGCGATAGAGCGCGGGCTGGTTACCCAGGAACAGGCTGCGGACATGACGGAGAGGGAGGCGTTGCAGCTTATCTTTCTGCCGGGATTTTCGACGGCTGCGGCGGTGACGACGGTTTCGGGTCGCGGCGTTGGGATGGATGTGGTTCGCGCCAATGTGGAGAAGGTTGGCGGAAGCGTTGAGTTGGAATCGAAGGTTGGGGTTGGGACGACGCTGCGGCTGCGTGTGCCGTTGACGTTGGCGATTGTGCCGGCACTGGTGGTTCGCAGCGGAGGGCAGAGCTTCGCGTTGCCGCAGAGTGCTTTGGTGGAGCTGGTGTATGTGCCGAAGCGTGACGAGGCGAAAGCTGTAGAGCGCATGGGTGCGGCGGAGTTGTATCGGCTGCGGGAGCGTCTGTTGCCTGTGGTTTGGCTGGATCGGTTGCTTGGCCTGGAGACGCGTAGTGGCGAGGACAGGCATGGGTTCTACATGGCTGTGCTGGAGGCGGAAGGGTGCAGGTACGGGCTGGTCGTCGATGACTTGCTGGCGCCGGAGGAGATCGTGGTGAAGCCGCTGTCGGCTGTGCTGAAGGAGATTGGGCTGTTCTCCGGAGCGACGGTGCTGGGCAGTGGAATGCTGGCATTGATTCTCGATATTGGAGCGACGGCTGCTCGCGCGGGTGTGAAGCCTGTGGAGGAAGTGACTGAAGAGGTTGAGGTGTTGGACGGGAATACGGAAGGAGCCGAGGTGTCGTTGCTGGTATTTGAGGCTCGCGCACGGGAACGGACAGCGCTGCCGCTGGATGCGGTGGAGCGAATTGAGAGCGTGCCGTTGACGCAGATTGAGTATGCGGGTGGGCGGCCTCTGCTGCAATATCGCGGTGAACTGCTGCCGCTGCGGGATGATGGCCGTGTCCTGATGGAGTTGGAAGAGATACAGGAACGCGGAGGAGAGGCTTCGGTTACGGTGCTGATCTGCGGCGTCTCGGGTAAGGGAGAGATGCAACGCACAGGCATGGTAGTTCGGCGTGTTCTGGATGTGTCCGGTGGAACGCTGATCGATAAAGACGCTGTCACAGGTGAGATGGAGCTTGCCCTGGTGAAGGAAAAGCTGACGATGGTGCATCGCGAGTTCAGCGTGAAGGCTGCGCCAGCGTGGAAGGAGGTCGCGTGAAGATTCAGGAAAGGGATGCGGTGAATGAGATTTTGAATGAAGATGATGCGGTGTCACTGTGCTCGATGTTTGCAGGGAGTGAGAGCTTCGGGATTGATACGAGAAAGATTCGCGAGGTGCTGGGCAAGCGCGATCTGCAACGGGTGCCGATGGCTCCGGCGTTCATTGGAGGCGTGGTGCCGTATCGCGGTGAGGTGCTGACGACGGTGGACTTTCGTGCCCTGCTGGGGATGGGTGAGCATACTGAGGCGAGTTGTGTGCTGGTGCTGGAAGATGAGGACGGCGACGAGCGATTTGGGTTGGTGGTGGATGCGGTGGGCGGTGTGGTTACGGTGAATCGCAACATGCTGGAGGCGAATCCGTGCACGTTGGAGTCGCGGGGTAAGTGGTTGTTTGATGGTGCTTACAAGATGGAGACGGGATTGATGGTGCAGCTCGATCCGCAGAAGCTGCGGCCATCGCGGCTGGCTGAGGCAGGGCTGTTCAAAGACAGGATGAATGGAGAGCAGGCATGAGAGCGCTGATCGTTGACGATTCGAGCTTTATTCGGGAGTATCTGCGGCACCTGCTGGGGCGGATGGGCATTGTGTGCGCTGAGGCTGTTGACGGGAACGATGCTTTGGCGGTGCTTTCGGCAGAGCAGTCGTTCGATTTGATGTTGCTGGACGTGAATATGCCGGTAATGGATGGGCTGGCGTGTGTGAAGGCGCTGCGTGAGGCGCGGTTGAATCCAGAGATGAAGGTGATGATGGTGACGACGGAGGCGGATAACTCGTTTATCACAAAGGCGCTGGACAATGGGGCCGACGAGTTTCTGATGAAGCCATTTACGCCGGAGAGCCTGCGCGAAAAGATGATTCTGCTCGGATTTGCTGCAGCAGCCTAACCAGAGAAGCAATAAAAGGATAGAGGTATGAGAGCTTTGATGGGACGGTCACTCCGCGTTCTTGCAGCGGATGATTCTGCGGTTATGCGCGGCATCATGCGGAATTTATTTGCGGCGCATGCTGAAGACCGATTGAGTGAGCTTCCGCCGATGGAGTTGTGCGGTGTTGCTCGCGATGGTGTGGAGTGCCTGGAGGCAGTGAACGCGCTGCGCCCCGATGTGCTGGTGCTGGACCTGGAGATGCCTCGACTGAATGGGCTGGATGTTCTGGAGAGACTTCAGCGGGATAGTTCGCAGCTGCCGGTGATTATGTGCAGCGCGCACACGGAGCATGGAGCCAGATCGACGCTGGAGGCGCTGGCGCGTGGGGCTTCGGACTACGTTATGAAGCCAGCAGCACAGCGGAATTTTGTGGAGGCGTTGCAGTCGCTTTCGATGCAGTTATTGCCGAAGATTGCAGCTCTGGCGAAGGGACCTGCGAGGAAAGAGGCTGGAGATCGAGCGGGGAGCAACTTTCATGCATCTTCTGTGAATGGACAAAGCAGGTCCAGTGCAAGGGTTGAGGTGATTGTGATTGGGCTATCGACGGGTGGACCGTCGGCGTTGGAGAATCTGTTGCCAAAGCTGCCAAAGGACTTTGCCGTGCCGATTTTGATTGTGCAGCATATGCCGAAGCTGTTTACGGGAGCGTTGGCGGAGAGGTTGGATAAGTGCTGTGCGCTTCGTGTGTTGGAGGCATATGAAGATGCGGTGATTCGGCCTGGGACGGTGTGGTTGGCGCCGGGAGACGCGCATATGGAGGTGGCTCCGCGGAGAATGATGCTGGGCGATCCGGAGGGGTTGCGATCGAGCAGGATACGGCTGCATCAACGGGAGTTGCTGAATCACTGCAGGCCTTCGGTTGATTATCTGTTTCATTCGGCTGCGCGTGTGTATGGGGCGGGAGCACTTGCGCTGATGATGACGGGAATGGGGTCGGACGGATTGGAGGGAGCACGAGCAATTCATCAACGGGGTGGGATTGTGCTTGCGCAGGACGAGGCGACCTCTGCTGTTTGGGGGATGCCGGGACGAGTGGCTGAGGCGGGAATTGCGAGCATGACATTGCCACTTTGGGCATTGGCGGGCGAGTTGGAGCAGAGGGTGAGAGAGGGTCGGACAATGAAGCCGGAGGCTGGGCTGCATACGTCTGATGCGTTGAACATGCGGCGGGAGGTGATGCATGGCTTGTACTGAGTCGGACTATACGTATTTACGGGAGCTTGTGTTGGCGCAGTCGGCGAATTTGATTGATCCATCACGGAATGCGCTATTCGATACGCGGCTGACACCGATTGCGCGGATGGCTGGAGCGGCGAATCTGGAGGACTTCGTCAACATACTGAAGGCGGAGAGACCGGTGCATCTGCATCGTGCTGTCGCAGAAGCGATGACGATCAATGAGACGAGCTTCTTTCGGGATCTGAAGCCGTTTGAGATGTTGCGAGAGGTGATTCTGCCGCGGTTGATCGAACAACGGAGAAGCGAGCGGCGGCTGCGGTTGTGGAGTGCGGCTAGTTCTACCGGGCAGGAGGCTTATAGTCTGGCGATGCTGATTGCAGAGTACTTTCCGTCGCTTGCGGGGTGGGACGTGAAGATTATTGGGACGGATATTTCACGGCAGGTGGTCGACTATGCTCGGAAGGGCAGATACCGAAGGCTTGAAGTGAACCGTGGACTGCCGGCGCGGATGCTGTTGAAGTACATGCATCGCGAGGGAGAGGAGTGGGAGGTGTCTGCGGCGATCCGTGCGATGTGTGAGTTTCATTGTGCAAATTTGTGTGCGCCGTTGCCGGGACTGCCCGTGTTTGATTTGGTGCTGCTAAGAAATGTTCTGCTTTATTTTCCTCAAGAGGATCGAAGGGCTGTTTTTCAGCATGTTTACAGGCATATGGGGCGTGGGGGGTATCTGGTGTTGGGGAATGCGGAGCAGGCAGAGGATTCGACGAATCTCTTTGATGTTGAGTTTGCATCTCAGTCATATTTCTACCGTCCTGCCGGTAAAGGGGAAGTGGCGAAAACTGTTTAGCTTTAAGGGACTCGGGGTGCATCCTATCGATGTGCGGCAGGCTATGCTGCTGAGAGTTCGAGACGATGCCCAGGGTTACAGAGAAGAGCAAGGTTGCGGCGATCGAGAATAGTTTCGAAGGCGCGGGTGAGGCTGCGCTTGCGCTGTTTCATCCGATAACGGCGAAGTGGTTTCGTGCAGTGTTTGATGGGCCTACTGCTCCGCAGGTGGAGGGGTGGCCAGCGATTGCGCGCGGGGAGTCGACGCTGATTCTGGCGCCGACGGGCACGGGCAAGACACTGACGGCGTTTCTGTGGTGCATCGATAAGCTGATGATGCGGACTGCTCCTGAGGCGGAGCTTGGGTGCAGGGTGGTGTATGTCTCTCCGCTGAAGGCACTGGCGGTGGATGTGGAGAGAAACCTGCGATCACCGCTGGTGGGGATTGCGAATATGGCGCAGCGTGAGGGGCTCACGGTGCGCATGCCTGAGATCAGTGTGCGGACAGGGGATACTCCCCAGAAGGAGAGGGCACGATTCAGGAAACATCCTGCGGATATTTTGATTACGACTCCGGAGAGCTTGTATCTGCTGCTGACTTCGGAGGCGGGCGAGGCGCTGCGGAGTGTAGAGACGGTGATCATCGATGAGATTCATGCGTTGGTGCCAACCAAGCGCGGTGCGCATATGGCGCTGTCGCTGGAGAGGCTGGAGGCGCTGACAGGCAGGCCGGTGCAGCGGATTGGTTTGTCGGCTACGCAGCGGCCGTTGGAGGAGGTGGCGAGATTTTTGGGTGGGGCGGAGGGGCTGGGTATAGGGAAGAGGGAGGAAGCTGAAGGGGGTTTGGCTGCGGTTATTGATGATGATGAATCCTGTGATGGGGGAGCGGGAGTTCGATATCGGCCGGTGACGGTGGTGAATGCCGGGGCGCGGAAGACGCTAGAGCTGCGGGTGGAGGTTCCGGTGGAGGATATGGCTCGGCTTGGGCAGATGGAAGAGCAGCCTAGTGGGCCGGCTTCGCAGGGGCCGAAGCGAACTTCGATTTGGCAGTCGATCTATCCGCGTTTGTTGGAGATTATTCGGGAGCGGACTTCTACGCTGATCTTTGTGAATGCCCGGCGGGTGGCTGAGAGGTTGGCTGGTGCGTTGAATGAGTTGGCGGGAGAGCCACTGGCGCGGGCGCATCATGGATCGCTAGCGGCCACGCAGAGGTCAGAGATTGAGGAGTTGCTGAAGGCTGGGCAGATCAAGGCTTTGGTGGCTACCTCTTCGCTGGAGTTGGGAATTGATATGGGGGCGATCGATCTGGTGATTCAGATTGAGGCTCCGCCTAGCGTAGCTAGCGGAATGCAGCGGATTGGGCGGGCGGGGCATCAGGTGGGCGCGCCTTCGAATGGGATTATCTTTCCGAAGTACAGGGCGGATTTAGTTGCTTGTGCGGCGGTGACGCGGGCGATGCATGAGGGGCATGTGGAGTCGACGCGGTTTCTGCGGAATCCTCTGGATGTGCTGGCGCAGCAGATGGTGGCGGTGATTGCGCATCCGCCGCTAGGTGTGCAGGACGCGGAGAGACGGAGCGAGCGTGGGAGTGAAGAGGATGAGAGTCCGGGTATTAGCTATGCGGCTTTGTTTGCGCTGGTGCGGAGTGCGGGGCCGTTTGCTGGATTGAGCCAGGGAGCTTTCGATGGAGTGCTGGATATGCTGGCGGGGCGCTATCCGTCGGATGAGTTTGCGGATCTGCGGCCGAGGATTACGTGGGACAGGACGAGAAATTGGATTACGCCTCGGGCTGGGGTGAAGCGGATTGCGATTTTGAACGGGGGGACGATTCCTGATCGCGGATCGTATGGGGTTTTTCTGGCGGGGGAGAGATCGAAGCCTGTGCGGGTGGGTGAGCTGGATGAGGAGATGGTGTTTGAGAGCAGGACGGGGGAGACGTTTCTGCTGGGGGCTTCGGCGTGGCGGATTGAAGAGATTACACATGACAGGGTGCTGGTATCGCCTGCGCCGGGTGAGGCGGGGAAGATGCCGTTCTGGCATGGGGATGGGGCGGGGAGGCCGTTGGAGTTTGGGCGAAGGATCGGCGCGCTGGTGCGGGAGTTGCGTGAAGTGCCGCGGAATGTGGCGATTGCGCGGTTGACGCGGGAACATGATTTGGATCCTTTGGCGGCGGAGAATGTGTTGCGGTATCTGGCGGATCAGGAGCTGGCTACTGTGGTTGTGCCGGATGACCAAAACGTTGTTATTGAACGAGTTAGGGATGAGTTGGGGGATTGGCGGGTGTGCGTTTTGACGCCGTTTGGAAGCAGAATTCATGCGCCCTGGGCCATGGCTGTGACCGCAAAAGTGCGTGCAAATGGTGGACAAGATGTGGAGACAATGTGGAGTGAAGATGGTTTTGTGCTGCGTTTTCCGGAGACGGATGAGGCCCCTTCGGTAGAGCCGATTCTGCTGGAGGCGGGCGAGGCGGCGGAGTTGGTTTTGCGTCAGCTTGGGTCGACGGCTTTGTTTGCGGCGAAGTTTCGGGAGAGTGCGGCGCGGGCGTTGCTGTTGCCACGACGGAGGGCGGATGGGAGGGCTCCGCTGTGGCAGCAGAGGAAGCGGGCTTATGACCTGTTGAGTGTGGCTAGCCGGTATGCTTCGTTTCCGATTTTGCTGGAGGCTTACCGGGAGTGTCTGCGGGATGTGTTTGATATGCCTGCGCTAATGGAGACGCTGAGGAATATTGGGAACAGGTCGTTGCGGGTGCATACGGTGGATTCGCGGACGCCTAGCCCTTTTGCTTCGGCGCTGCTGTTTAGTTATGTCGCGAACTATATCTATGACGGGGATGCTCCGCTGGCGGAGAGGAGGGCGCAGGCGCTTTCGATCGATCAGGATCAGTTGCGGGAGTTGATGGGCGATGCCGATCTGCGGGAGTTGCTGGATGTCGGAGCGATTGAGGAGACAGAGGAGCAGTTGCAGGGGCTGGTCTCTGAGTACAAGGTCAGGACGATGGATGGGGTGCATGACCTGTTACTGCGAATTGGGGATTTGACACGGGAGGAGTTGCGGGTGCGTTGCGCTTTGGACGAGGTGGCTGATAGCGTGGCTCGGCTGATGAAGGCGCGGCGGGTGTTGGACGTGGGGATTGCTGGTGAGAAGAGATTGATTGCGGTGGAGGATGCGGCGCGGTATCGGGATGCGTTGGGTGTGCCGTTGCCGCCGGGGTTGCCGAGTGCTTTTTTGACGGTGGCGCCGGATGCTGTGGTGGATTTGCTGCGGCGGTTTGCGCGGACGCATGGGCCGTTTACTACGTTGGAGGCGGCGGGACGGTTTGGGCTTTCGGCTGAGATTGTAGAGGCGGTGCTGCAACGGCTGGTGCAGATGGGGAGAGTGGTGGAGGGTGGGTTTCGGCCGGGTGGGGTTCATCGCGAGTGGTGCGATGAGGAGGTGCTGCGGACGATTCGAAGGAAGTCACTGGCGCGGCTGCGCAAGGAGGTTGAGCCGGTTGAGCAGAGGACGCTGGCTCGGCTGTTTACGCGTTGGCAGGGTGTGGTGCAGTCCAGGCGGGGGCTGGACGCTCTGCTGGATGTGATTGAGAATTTGCAGGGCGCTCCGATACCGGCTTCGATTCTGGAGACGGAGATTTTGCCGGCTCGGCTGGTGGGATATAAGGCTAGCGATTTGGATTTGCTGATTGCGGCGGGTGAGGTTGTGTGGGTTGGGTTTGAACCGCTGGGCGAGCGAGATGGACGGATTGGGCTTTATCTGGCGGAGAAGCTTTCAGCGCTGTGGCCGCCACGGGCGGTGCCTGAGCTTTCTGAGAACGAAGCGGCGATAGTGGCTTATCTTCAGGGGAGAGGGGCTTCGTTCTTTCAGGATTTGCATGAGGGTGTGGGTGGTGGGTATCCGGGGGAGACGCTGGATGCTTTGTGGGGATTGGTTTGGAAGGGCATGGTGACGAACGATGGTGTGGCGGCGTTGCGTGCTTACTGTGAGCGGTCATCGGGGTCTTCTAGCCGGCCTGCGCGGAAGGTGCATAAACAGGGAGTGGCGTTCCGGTCACGACGGACGACTCCACCGACGGGACAGGGGCGGTGGGCTTTGCAGGCGGCTGCGTTTGATGTGGGGCGGTCGGGGACGGAGTGGAGTCATGCGATGGCACAGCAGTTGTTGACGCGGTATGGCGTGGTGTTTCGCGAGACGGCGCATGCGGAGAATCTGCAGGGAGGGTTTTCGGCTGTCTACGATGTGCTGAAGGCGATGGAGGAGAGTGGGCGGATTCGTCGCGGGTACTTTGCTGCGGACCTGGGGGCTACGCAGTTTGCTATGCCTGCGGCGGTGGATCTGTTGCGGTCGTTGAGGGTTTCAGAGGGTGATAAGTCGGAGATGCTGCAGTTGGCGGCCACCGATCCGGCTAATCCTTATGGAGCGTTGTTGCGGTGGCCTGCGGCTCCGGATGCGGGGTCGTCGCTGACGCGGAGTGTGGGGGCGAGGGTGATTCTTTGCAATGGTGCGCTGGTAGCTTATCTGAGGCGAGGGAATCCGAATGTACAGGTGTTTCTGCCGGAGGAGGAACCGCAGCGTTCGCAGGTGGGGAGATCGCTTGCGGAGTTTTTTGTGGAGCGGGTGCAGGAACGGAGTGATGACGGAGATGTGAGGGCCGGAATGTTGATCGCTACGGTGAATGGAGTGCCGGTGGCAGAGCATCCGATGGGGAAGTTTTTGTTGGAGGCTGGATTTGCGGCTGCGCCTATGGGGTTCAATGTGCGGAAGAAGTTTGCGGGAACCATTGGAAGAACAAATCAAGTGTCGAATTAATTAGTGGCAACAGGGACAATGTTCATTTGGATCATTGCGTCTTCCGGAACTACGAGATCATGGCAGTTCGTTTCTGTTGGACAAGCTGCACCTGTCTTTGCGAAGGGCTCAAGGATGAGCTTTTCGACACCTACAACATAGAGACGCAGTCCGTGCGATCGAAAGACCTGACTCCACTCGTGGTAGGCGTCGCTTTTATTGAGGAACGTAGACACTAAAGGATAGACCACAGATACATTTCTCGTCCTAACGGTTCTCTTCCATTCTTTTGATCTAGCGGCGTAATTAGCTAGTCGCGCGCGTGCTTCTGGCTCACTCAATCGATGTTGTATGAACGAGAGGTTGGTTCCTTTCGGCATACCATCCAAGACGTTTCTGAAGAAACGCGCTTCTTCAGCCAGCGAAGGGCTTGCGTCCTGAGTTGAGTAGATCTCAATACTCGTAAACGGTTTTCCGCTCTCGCTCGGGAACGTGAACAGTGTGATGACTGTCTCACCTTTGCCCATCGGAAAGTGCCATTCTTTTTTCGTCTCAGTGCTCTGCGCAGGTACGCTGCGGGGAGAGAAAACAGAACACAAGAATGCCAATATTAATAGCGTTCTCTTCGATGTAGCTATGGTAGTCAATTTGCCTCTGCTAAACCGCATGAAATGCAGCTCAAGGAGAAATCATAATACCTTCGAAGTAGAGGGGTATTAGATTTGCGTTGTGAGCACCGTATAGAAAAGTCACTCACAAGGAGCAAAAATGCCTGAAGGAGATACGATCTATCGGGCGGCGCGGGCTTTGCAGCGGGCGATTGGTGGCAAGGTGGTGATTGGGTTTGAGACGGGGCTGGCGAAGCTGGCTCGGGTGAATGATGATTCGCCGCTGGTGGGACGGGTGGTGGAGAAAGTGGAGTCGCGGGGGAAGTGGCTGCTGATCTACTTCAGCGGCGATCTGATTCTTGTGACGCATATGTTGATGAGCGGGAGCTGGCATCTGTATCGGGTGGGGAAGAGGTGGCGTATGCCGACGCGGGCTATGCGGGTGGTGATTCGCGTTGGGGCTGAATCTTCTTCTTCGATGCAACCAGGCATGGGGGAAGAACGGTCGTTTGCTTCCGCAAACGATATCCCACCCGCTGCGTTTCTGAGAAGGGTTGGGTACCCGATCGATGTGGGATGGGAGGCGGTGGCGTTCAATGTGCCGATTGCGGAGTTTCATACTGCTCGGTCGTTAGAGCGGAGTTCGCAGGTGCCTAAACTTGGGCCGGATATTTTGTCGGATGAGTTTACGGTTGAGGGTGGTGTGGCTCGGCTGGCGGATTATGGGCGGGAGAATCCTGATGCGGAGATTGGGGTGGTGTTGCTGAATCAACGGGTGATGGCTGGACTGGGAAATGTTTATAAGAGCGAGGTGGCGTTTGCTGCGGGAGTGAACCCGTTTCGTGCGATGCGGACGATTACGGAGCAGGAGATGGAGAGGATGGTGGATTTTGCGCATCGGTACATGAAGGCCAATGTGGTGGATGGAAAGGGTGAGGAGATTGTGACGTATGCGGGGAATCGCAGGACGACTCGCGCGATGAATAAGGAAGAGAGGCTTTGGGTGTATCGACGGCAGGGACAGGAGTGTCGGCGGTGTGGGGCGACGGTGATGATGCGGAAGCAGGGGGTGCAGGCTCGGTCTACGTATTGGTGTCCGGGGTGCCAGCCGGAGATGTAGATTGAACTACAAGTTTTTGTGTAACTCGCGAGTGTTTTCATTTCCACTCATCGAGACGATCCTGCATTGGGTGGGCATTCCGGGCCGTATCGGGGCCGGCGGAGAATGAGCGAAAAGCAGATCCCTGCGGGATGACAACAAGAACGACAACTGCAAGAACAAGAACAACAGCAACGGGAAAAACAAATACAGGGGTTCTTCGCTTCGCTCAGAATGACGAGCAAAGACAAAAGCAAGAACAAAAGCTACTGCAACGGCAAAAACAACTCAACAGCAAAAGCCAATGCAACAGCAAAAGCAACGGCAACGGCAAAGCTAGCGGGGGAGAGGTTACATTCCCACTCATGTCGCGATGAGACTGTTCAGTCTCATGACATGCTTTACAGGTTGTTATCAGGACATCCTTTACACCTGACCGTTTCCGGTCCGGTGAGGTGCGGATGTCGTGGAGGCTTGTGGGTGTTCAGGATCAGCGTGTGGAGTTCGTGGTT
>Ga0210396_10000700_pt1 | contig 40266 bp, 49 predicted proteins | sample IncBWH17OmetaG_FD_155466 | JGI IMG/M metagenome (GOLD analysis project Ga0210396, IMG submission 155466) | Forest soil microbial communities from Barre Woods Harvard Forest LTER site, Petersham, Massachusetts, United States - Inc-BW-H-17-O ... | reverse complement strand
GCCCGCTCTCGTTCGTCTCGAACCCGACTCCACCACCGGAGATCCCGCGCCCGGCGCCGAGGCGCGCCTCGCCGATCCCGCATGGATGCTCGGACGGCAATGGCAGTTCGGCGAGTTGAATGGTGAGGACGCAGGGTCAGTCGTCGCCGTACATGTCGCCTCACGTGCGCTACCGATCACCGCATGGGCACCTCTCGACGACACCACGGTCAACCTCGTGGGCGTGCTGTGGCGGCCGTGGCATCCGGGTGCGGTCCTGGAAGAACTCGTACAGGACGTGCCTGCGCTCGCGCTGGGATCCGGCCTGCGACAGCGCGCGGAAGCGGGGGCCCAACTCGCCGAACTGCTTGTCGATGCCGGGGAGCCACGCCTGGCTGCGGCACTGGCTACCAGGTATCCGGTCGCCCTCGACGCTGATCCGGAATCGCCCGAAGAACCCGTTGCCGGTGAATCCGACGACGAGAAGGCGGCGCGGCTCGCGAAGGTCGCCGCCCGGGACGCGCTCGACCCGCAGGCCATGCGGCTGTTGCGGGTACTCCGCGAGGCGGTCCCGGACGGCCGCGCGCTTGCGACCGAACTCGCGGCGGGGGATCCGGCCTGGCTTGTCGATGCGGACGACCCTGACGCCGTGCGCTCGGTCCTGGCGAGGTGGCTCACCTGGCTCACCGGTGCTCCCGATTCGGGTGGCGCATGGTCGACCGAGCGGTTGGAGTATCGCTTTGCCCTGCGCTTCGGCGACGGCGACAACGCTGTCTTTGCCCGAGGTACCCAGTTCGGCTCCGCCGAGATGCGTTGGAGCGACCTCGAGTGGTTCGACACCGCCGCCGGTGCGTTGCCCGACGGCGCGCCGCCGGGCTCGGCCGTCGAGACCTCGGCGACGATGCTGGCGACACCGCTGCGGTTTCCGGGCATGCCTGTGGACCGCTACTGGCAATTGGAGGACGGCAAGGTCGACCTCGGCGCGATCGAAGCGCAAGGGACGGATCTGGCCCGGCTGTGCCTGGCCGAATTCGCCATGTCGTCGGGCGACGACTGGCTGAGCGTTCCCGTCGATGGCCTGCTCGGCGCGATCAACCAGGTGAGTTCCGTGCGGTTGACCGACGATTTCGGCGAAACCGTTGCCGTGCCTGAGCTTTCGGACCCTGAGTTCACCATGTTCCGGGTCTCGACGGCCTCCGGCCGGCTGTTGCCCGGTGTCGTATTGCCGCCCGTCGCCGCGGGCAGGCTGGTGGGTGAGCCTGTCGAGGAGGTGCTGTTCCTGCGCGACGAGATGGCCAACATGGCGTGGGCCATCGAACAGACCGTGCAGGGCCGCAGCGGCGATCCACGCTCCCGGGCCAGCGAGCCGCAGCCCGAGCCGGACCCGTGGCCGGAGAATCTGACCGCCGAGGAACGGGTGTACCGATTGCAGACCGCGGTTCCCTCGCACTGGATCCCGCTTGTGCCGATCGCTCCGCGATCGGGGCACCTCGCGTTGCGGAAGGGAGCATTGCTTCGTGATGGTGAGCCCGTTCTCGCGGTCGGTGTCACGCTGGCGCCGACGCCGCTGACACTCCCCGGCGAGGAATTGCCGCGCGAGGGGGTGCACCTTCGGGCGGCGCCGGTGCTCGCACGTCGCGCGGACGGCACTTATGTCAGATGGGCGGCCTACCTCGTCCGCACGGGGCGCGGCGAGGCGTCCAGCAAGCTCGCTTGGGACTCGGCCCTCGCCATCTCCGATATGCGGTGGCCGACAACCTGAGTTGTTCCGTCGATAGCTGGAAGGATCCGTACCACGTAATAGGAAGTCCCTCTGTGCATTGCCGGTTCCTGGGGCGCGTATTTGAACGGTTGTTACGTTCGGCGCGAGAGCTATGTTGTGACCTGGTTCAGGGTATTTCACCTGGCTAACGAAGCAAGAGAGTTTGCTTTGGCCATCGAAGACCACGCGCCCGGAAAGATTGTCGTGGAGCTCACGAGTGAGGCGAACGCACTCGTCTCGCCCTTGCCGCCAGATAACGTGCAGGGCGTTACCCCTTCGCGAAGGATGGGAGTCGGTCATTGGCGACCGTCTGCTGCGCAGATGGGGAACTTCTCATGACGAAGATCGAACGGCTCTATCGCTACGTGGCCGGTCGACTGCGCGGGTGGGCGGTCGCCCGCTGAAACGTCCTTACGGTAGTTACAGGGTTGCTGGCGTTCATTCCTAGGCTGGTCAGTGACCCAGGATCGCCGGGTATGGCTTCAAAACGTCAGCCGTTGATGGCTCACTGTGAGTGGCCGCCCGGTGCTCCGTGACGGCTCGACCGCTAATTGAGAGATGCGACAAGATCGCTATGTAAGGACACGCTGGCGTGGTCGTCGGATGGGGATCTATCAGGAACGACGACGGAGGTGCAGGTGTCACAAGATGTTTGGGCAGGAATCGACGCTGGAAAGATCGCGCATCACTGCGTGGTTATCAACGACGCTGGCGACAAGCTACTTTCACGCCGGGTCAGCAACGATGAGACCGACCTACTGAAGCTCGTCGGTGAGGTTGCGGCGTTAGCTGACGGTGGCCGAGTCCTGTGGGCGGCTGACCTGAACGCTGGCGGCGCGGCTCTCCTGATCGCCTTGCTTGTCGAGCACGAGCAGGAACTGATCTACATCCCCGGCCGCACCGTGCACCACGCCTCGGCGGCGTACCGTGGCGACGGCAAGACCGATGCAAAGGACGCCGCGGTCATCGCCGACCAGGCGCGCATGCGCCGCGATCTGCACCCATTACGTCACCGTGACGCAACGGTGGCAGCTCTCCGTATGCTCTGCGCCCGGCGAACTGACCTTGCCTGCGACCGGACCAGGGCGATCAACCGTCTGCGGGCACAGCTCCTAGAGTATTTCCCTGCTTTAGAGCGGGCATTCAACTACGCGCACCGGCGTGCCGCACTGATCTTGCTGACCCGATTCCACACGCCAGCAGTTATCCGCAAGGCGGGGCCGGAAAAGATCAGCGCATGGCTGCGCAAGCAGGGTGCGTATCGGCCAGACCTGATCGCGGTGAAAGCCGTCGAGGCCGCCGCAAGCCAGTACACGACCGTGCCTGGCGAAGAGACCGGCGCCATGATCGTCGAGCGCATCGCGCGCCAGCTGATCGCGCTGGATACCGAACTGGACGACATCGAGAAGGACATCACCGAGAAGTTTCGTGAGCACGCATACGCGCCGGCCATCGAAAGCATGCCGGGGTTCGGCCCGTTGCTGGGAGCCGACTTCCTGGCTGCGATCAACGGTGACATAGCGAACTACGAAACACCAGACAGGCTGGCGGCCATCGCGGGCCTGGCGCCGGTCCCGCATGACTCAGGCCGGATCACCGGCAACCTCAAAAGGCCACGTCGATATGATCGCCGGATGCTCCGTGCAAGCTATCTGGCTGCCTACAACAGCATCAAGACCAGCGCCGAATCCCGTGCCTTCTACGACCGAAAACGGGTCGCTGGCAAACACCACAGCCAGGCCGTCCTAGCGCTGGCTAGACGCCGCCTGAACGTCCTATGGGCCATCATCCGCGACGAAACCGTTTACGAGCCAATCGAACTCAAAGCCGCTTGACAAAGCCATTGAGACTCACAGTGATGAATTAATAAGTGGTGGAGTTACCAGCGACCCCTGGCGAGTGCTTGGGTTATGGAGAGTCGTCCCTAAGGTGATGAGAGTTGAATCGCTTGACCTTAAACATCCGGCGGTCATGGACGCCGCGGAGTCTCTCCGGCGAGTGATCTAGGAACACACTCAGCGCGCTGGAGGCCGAGGTCGAGGAAGTCGCACCATGGATTCGCTCCAGGGTGCGCTAGTCGAAGGATCGTAACCCGGACACGATGGAGCCTTGATGATCGAACACATTGATGAGTCGTTGGGTGTGACCGATGTGGGAGCGGTGGTCATCGGCGCTGGCTTCGGTGGGTTGCGCATGTTGTACGAGTTGCGGCGCCTGAAAATCGACACCGTCGTCATCGAGGAGGGATCCGATGTCGGTGGTACCTGGTTCTGGAACCGGTATCCGGGCGCGCGAACAGACTCCGAGTCGTGGGTCTACGCCTACTCCTTCTCTGACGAGCTGCAGCAGGATTGGGATTGGTCGGAGCGATATCCTTCCCAACCGGAAGTGCTGGCTTACCTGAGACACGTGGCCGATCGGTTCGATCTCCGCCGCGACATCCGATTCGGGACGCAAGTTCGCTCCTGCACCTATGACGAATCGTCAAACCGGTGGGCTGTGGAGACTGACACAGGAGAGCGGCTGCGGTGCCATTTCCTCATCTTCGCAACCGGGCCGCTTTCCAAGCCGATAGCGCCGCCGTTCGAGGGCTTGGACTCGTTTGGAGGCGAGTGGTATTTGACGGCGCGCTGGCCGGAGAAGCCAGTGGATTTCGCGGGCAAGTGCGTGGCAGTGATCGGCACTGGAGCCACCGGCATTCAGGTGGTGCCGGAACTTGCCGAGCTGGCGGCCCATGTGACGGTGTTCCAGCGGACTCCGAACTACGCAATCCCAGGCCGCAACCGAGCCCTGACCGGCGACGAGCGTCAGGGGATAAAGGACCGATACCCGGAAATTTGGGCCTTGACGGAGCGCCATGCCAGCGGTTTCGCGATTCCCGAGACACGGAAAAGGTTCGAAGAACTTGATGAGGACGAGCGCCGCGCCGCTCTCGTCGGCGCGCTTGAGCGCGGCGGATTTGAGTTCCAGTTCACGACGTTCCGAGATCTGATGGTCGACGAGAAGGCGAACGAGGTTGCAGCCGAGTTTCTTCGCACTCATATCCGCAGCGTCGTCAACGACCCAGAAACGGCGGAGCTGCTGAGCCCGGGTGGATATCCATTCGGCGCTAAGCGTCCACCGGTCGAGCACGGCTACTACGCCGCGTTCAATCGTCCGAACGTAACGCTGGTCGATGTGAGCGACGATCCCATCACGGCGATTACGACACAAGGTCTGCGAACCGGCTCCGCCGAATACGAGTTCGACGTGCTGGTCTTCGCCACCGGCTTCGACGGCGCCACAGGGGCGCTGTTGGCGATCGATACCGTCGGTCGTGGTGGGCGATCACTGAAAGAAGAGTGGGCAAGTGGTCCACGCACCTTCTTGGGCATCACCGCCTCTGGGTTCCCGAACATGTTTCTCGTTGCCGGTCCTCAGTCACCGTTCGGCAACGTCCCGGTGATGATCGAGCACGAGGTCCGCTGGATCGGCGCAGCGATCGATCACAGCCAGCGGTGCGAAGTGGCTAGGCTCGAACCAGGATCCGCCGTGGTGCAGGAATGGGTCGACGAGGTTGATAGCAGCCTCAACGCGACGCTGATGCGTAAGGGTACCGATGCGAACTCCTGGTTCCTCGGAGTAAACGTCGAGGGCAAACACGCCGCGCCGCTGTTCTACTTCGGACGAGCGAACGTGTACATCAATCGTCTCGTCGACGTCGCGGAGCATCACTTCGTTGAGTTGACCACGCCCACGGACGCTATCGACTCAGCCGAGGGCGAGACCGAATGACTTGCGAGCTGAGACCCATGCCTGGTGGTAGTGCGTGCCGGATGTCGTCTGCGCGGCGTTGGGAACCGGCGGAGGCACGCCCTATCCTCTGCCAGGCGCATCTCGGACCCGAAGGCCAAGTCTGGGTTGACAAAGGAGTCGAAGATCGATGGACCTGAGATGACGAACGCTAAGGATGATGTAGTCGTTGTCGACGCTGTCCGCACCCCATTTGGTAAAAGAAATGGAGCTCTCTCGCGCCGGGATCAGCGATCTCGTGGAGCACGCGCCGACGTGTGGCCTCCGATCACACTGTGATTTGGTGATCCGATCACCGTAAACCCGGACGAAGTCGCACTATCGCCGCATGTCCAGCAAGCTATCAACCTCGCGAGTTTCGTCCTTACGGTAGTTATAGGTCCTGAACTGCTGTTTTCTTAGGCTGTCAGCGACCCTGGAACGTCGGGTATGGCTTCATTTCGTCAGCCGGTGGATGGCTCACTGTGAGTGGCCGCCGGGCGTTCCACGACGACTCGACCGCTAACTGAGAGACGCGATGCGATCGCTAGGTAAGGACGTGACGGCGCGGTCGTCTGCAGGGTCAACATCGGAACTACGACGGAGGAAGATGTGGCACAACCGATCCTGTGGGCCGGCATCGACGCGGGCAAGGCCGCGCATTACTGCGTGACGATCAACGCCGACGGCCAGCGGGTGCTGTCGAGACGGGTGGTCAACGACGAAGCGGCGTTGACTGATCTGATCCGAGCAGTCAAGGCGGATGTGTGACGTGGAGGAGGGCAGGGCCGCCCGATTAGCTCCGTTTCATAGGTTGATGGCGTGCCCGACCAGGGCGTGAAAGCATTCTTGGAGCCCTTCGCCCAGGGTTGGGTGGGTGTGGACATTGCGGGCTAGCTCGATGGCGGTCAAGTCCCAAAGTTGGGCGGCGGTGAGCTCGGGTAGCAGTTCGCTGACTTCGGCGCCGACAAGGTGGGCTCCGAGCAGTTCACCGCGCGCGCTGTCGGCGATGAGTTTGATGAAGCCGCTGCGTTCACCCAGGCCGTGTGCTTTGGCGCTGGCCTGCATGGGGAAGGTGGCGACGCGGATGTCCAAGCCTGCGGCGCGCGCCTGGTCCTCGGTGTAGCCGAAGGCAGCGACCTGGGGCTGGCAGAACGTTACGCGTGGCATCATGCGGTAGTTCAGCGGCATTGTCTCGGCGCCGACGATGGTCTCGGCTGCGATGACGCCCTGTGCTGAGGCAACATGAGCGAGTTGGACTTTGGCGGTGACGTCACCGACTGCGTAGGTATGGGGCATCGAGGTCCGCATGTAGTCATCGATGTCGATCGCCCCGTCTGGTGTCAGTTGCACGCTAAGGCGTTCGAGGCCGAGGTGTTCGGTATTGGGGCAGAATCCGACGCAGATGAATGCGCGTGCCGCCTCGATCGTGCTGGTCTGGCCCTGGTGGTCGGTGTGGGTGACGGCGACGTGGTCGTCGCGGTCGATGACGGAGTCCACGCGAGTGCGGGTGTGGATGGGGATGCCGCGGCGCCGGTAATGGCGGGTCACTTCTTTAGAGACTTCGGCGTCTTCGTTGGGGAGCGCGCGGTCGGCGTACTCGAGTATCTGGACATCGACGCCGTAGCTATTGAGGATGTAGGCGAATTCCATGCCGATGCCGCCGGCGCCGATCACGACGATCGACTCGGGCAGGGCGGCGTCGAGTATTTGTTGCTCGTAGGTGACGATGTTCTCGCTGAGCCCGACGCCGGGCAACATGCGTACGCGTGATCCGGTGGCGATGATGGCGTTGTCGAATCGCAGCGTGGTCGCACCGCCATCGGAGAGCAGCACGTGCAACGTGTGCGGAGAGGTAAAGCTCGCGTGGCCGTCGATTTCGGTGATGGTGTTTTTGCGCATCAGGAAGTGGACGCCCCGCACGCGGGCATCGGCGACTTCGCGGCTGCGTGACACGGCTCGGGAGTAGGCGAGGTGGATGTCGCCGGCGATACCGAAGGTGTCGGCGTGCTGGGCCAGGATAGTGGCGATTTCGGCGTTGCGCAGCAGTGCTTTTGACGGGACGCATCCGATGTTCAGGCACACCCCGCCCCAGTAGCGTTCTTCGATCGCCGCGACGCTCAGGCCGAGTTGGGCTGCGCGGATGGCGGCTACGTATCCGCCGGAACCAGCACCCAGCACGACTAGGTCGTAGTGGCTGGGCGATGGCGCGCTCATCGGTGCCGCTTTCTGATCGCTACAGACCTGGATGCTTCGGCCCGGGCGTGTAGGGCGCGGGCCTTGGGATCTGATTCCTCGTCGGCGGGGGCCAGCGACCGCCACAGCAGCGCTGCGGCGTAGGAGCGGTACGGCGTCCACATGGCGGCGCGGGCTCGCACGGCGCTGGGGCCGGGCAGATCATCCAATCGCCATTGAGCGGCCATTGCGCGACGGATCCCCAGGTCTGCGACGGGCAGGACGTCGGGCCGGGCCAGGTTGTGGATGAGGAACGTTTGTGCCGACCACAGGCCGATCCCACGGATGGCCGTCAGTTCGGCGATGATCTCGGCGTCGTCGCGATCGCTCATGGCCTCGATGTCGATGACGCCGCTGGCTTGGGCCTCAGCCAGGGCCAGCACGTAGGAGACTTTTGCGCTGCTAAGACCGGCCCCAGACAAGGCGGGCGCGCCGACCGAGAGGATCGCTCTGGCGGACGGGATCCCTCCGCACGCGGCCGCAACGCGGTCATAGACCTGGAAGGCCACTGCCGCTGAGATCTGCTGACCCACAATGTGTAAGACCATTGCGGCGAATTGGCTGGCTCCGGTACGCCCACCGTCATGCCAGTCGAAAGGCGCTGGATGGCCATAGATGGCAATGAGGCGAGCGAACACCGGCTCCTCGCGGCCCAGGCTCAGGTAGGCGCGCGGATCGACAGACCGATCGATAACCGATGGTGTCATGCTCGAGCGAGTCCGCTCATCAGTGCCTGAGTTGATGCCATGTGTCTCTCCCAGCTGGCGCATCGAAAGGGGACACATCCATCTTCGCACACATACTGGGCTGTATGACCCACTAGCGGTGGGAAAACGACGAATTACGACACCTGGGGCTTTACCCGTTGACAGCAGGACATTGGCTTCCTACGTTTGGGACCAGCACTGCACTGCAAGGAGGCGACGATAACCAGGACGATTGCGTTGGCCAACCGCACATCAGGTCGTCTCGTTGGGCGGAGTAGTCAATGGGCACAGCACATCGGGAGCGCTCAACGTGGTTGATCACCGCCACGTCGAACTCGATAAGTGCGCGCGACGGATTCAGACACAACGGTTGATATTGCGGCCCTGGCGCCCCGACGACCGGATCGCCGCACTCCAGATCTACAGTGCGCCCGCGGTGGCGCGGTGGCTGTGTCCGGCACTGCCCCCTATCGTCGACGAGAGCGACATGCGCCGCGTGCTGGAGGTCTGGATAGCCGAAAGCGACGCTACCGGACTACCGTTGGGCCGCTGGGCGATCATTGAGAAGCATTCGGGAGACGTGATCGGGGGAGTGGCGCTACTGCCGCTGCCGCCGGGGTGCACCGATTTGGAGATCGGATGGCAGCTGGCCCCGACCAGGTGGGGTCACGGGTACGGGGCAGAGGCCGGTCACGCTGTGGCGCACCAGGCGTTCGAGAACGCCGGCATTAACGATGTGTTCGCGGTCATGCGGCCTCGCAATCACCGTGCCATGGCCACTGCGCGGCGAGTCAGTATGGAATGGGTCGGCGAAACGGACAAGTATTACGGCTTGTCGCTACAGATCTACCGCTTGAACAAAGCCGACCTTGATCTTCCCGAGCCGGCCTGCGCCCCCGTCTGATAGCAGAGCGGGCACAGGCAGATAGTCCGAAGCCAACCCCCCACGAATCGAAGCGGTCATGCGTCGAGCTGTCTAAGAGCGTCGGCGTCGATGTCAGCCACGCGGGTAACAACATGGGCCATAAGAGTGTACTTGCGGCGCGCTTGATGAGCCGAGCACTGGGCCATACGACCCAGTATGGCCTATGCTGAGGATGGCATCGTTGGTGTCACCAAAATTGAGGGGCAGCATGGAGGACTCTGCGTTCGACGACGTGCAGTCGCATTTGTTATCGCCCGAGGAAAGCCTCGACGACGACGAAACCGACGTCGATGCCGACGAGGGGTACTCGCCGCCCGAGAGTCCACGAGAGCTTCGGGCTTGGGGATTGACGACCCGTGAAGCCCGCATGCACGAGAGCCTGTCTCGCCGACTGGCGCGTGAGCTTCCCGACGTCGGCGGCTTGGGCGACGGCGACGGAATCGGCGACAGTCTCGACGGCGATGGCGAGCCCCTCGACCACCAAGTGGGCTACCGGCGGGCAGGTCGGCTTGTTGCCTTCGACGTCGATCCCGACGGCAGCAGTGACTACCGGGCGCACGATGTTGGCATCGATGGCGGCGCGGCATCGGCAGAAGAGGCGGCAATACACATTATCGACGAAGACAGCGATATTGACCCGGACGATGACTTGGACGCCGGCGCAGATCGCCAGTGGCTCTGAGCATTCAGGCGGCCCGGCGGCCCGACTTGTGCGCGCGGCCCAAGTCCCCGGCGCGGATGGAGCCGGAGTGTGTGTCCGGCACCGTCCGTACTCGTCGGCCTCGGGCCAGCTTCCTGTCCGAGAACGTCAACGGGTCTTTCACGCGGCGATCCCTACCCGACTAGTACGGGGCTCTGAAGGGGTTGTCGTTGTCGAACCGAGCGTCTGCTGCTCTCGCCACCGAACCACCACACGCACAGCGGTTAACACCGCTGCGCGGGTGGCCGTGGGACTACGGCCAGCGATGTGGCGAATGCGCCGACCGCACCGAACGCGCGGACGCGAAAGGCGAGAGGATTTCTGATACTCGCAGAGAGTAAGGAATTCGACGTCGTGATACTCGGCGCCGGGCAAATTGGGCAAAGTGCCGCAGAACGCGCCCAAGCCGGGGGCCTTAGTGTTGCGATCGTCGAGCCCGAACTCGTTCGTGGCGAATGCGGTACTTCGCCTGTGTGCCTAGTAAAACAACTACGGGCTCGGATAAGCGGGAGAGGAGCGCTGATGGCAAGCGCGTCAACATATCTTCAACAAATTTGTGAGATCGACGGAAACGCAAGTCGCTGCCAAGCGCAAACCTCCTCTAGCGGTCTTGCCAACATCTCTGAAACACCGCCGCAGACAACAAGCTCAGTTTGAAGGCGTGTTGGGTGTGACGGCGCCGAGCTGTAAGTGACCATCGAGGGCGCCTTCCTGCCCGATATCCTCAATGATCTTGCCATCATGGAATTTCAGTACGGAAACTCCGCTGAAAAATAACTTTCGGCCCGAGCCCGCGGGGATCGGCCCGCCATGGGGCAGTTCGGTGATCGCTTTACCGGTATGAGTGCCGCCACCCTCCCAGCGGGCGATTATGTAATCGCCAGCCTCGAGCGGTTCATCGGTGGCCCAGAACTTGAGGTCGGGCAACGATTCTCGAAATGAGTCAAGGATCGCTATGACGGCATCCGGTCCATGGAATTCGCCGTGCATCGGATACCGGAACACAAGGTTCGGCGAGGTCAGTTCTCGGATCTTGCCTGGGTCGTAATGTTCGCTCCACACCGCGTCGAAGTACTCGTCGGCCAGATCCTTATTGCTCATCCCGATCGTCCTTTTTACTAGATTCATCGCGTATTTCGCTCGCGGACAGCGCAACCCATGCTGACGGAACTTTTTGGCTTTCGTTGGAAGCCACGATTCGCCCGCGCTAGCAATCGTGGCACACGGGAGTGGGCCAGTCAACCCATCGTTGTTTGCTCGCCAGCTCGGGGGCTTGATTGTGTTCAGGTGGTGCGGTTGTCTGTCCGGTCGCGGAGCAGGCCGATCGTGGACTTGTCCTCGAGAAAGTTGTGCGTTGGCGCCCGGCCGAGAAAAGATCGCGACCACCTGGCGCCGGCAGACCAAGATGCTTTGCCGCCTGAAATCGCGATTGCGGCCACGGTTTCGCCATCAGTGCTTCGGTGGTCAGACAGAACGCGGGGACGCCAAGCACGGCATTTCTGTCACCTGCACGTCTAGGCCAAACCGGATCCGGTCCCGCGGGCCCGCGGCCAGCGATAATTAGTGCTGAGGCGCCGGAACCCCGAGCACCGTGCCGCCGCTGAGGTCGATGACCTGGCCAGTAATCCAGCGGCCCTCATCTGAGGCCAGGAATGCGATGACGTTCGCCACATCTTCCGGCTTGCCTGCGCTCCCAAGGGCATTGAGAGTATTTGCCCATGCCCGGATGCCGGGATCGGACAGATAGGGCGCAGCCATGGGAGTCTCGGTGAAGCCAGGTGCCACGGCATTGACGGTGATTTTACGGGCGCCCAGCTCCCATGCCAGGTTGCGGGTAAGCGAGTTGATACCGCCTTTGCAGGCGAGGTACATCACCTCCGGCGGCAAGGCCACCTGCGTACCGATGCTTGTCACGTTGATAATTCGCCCGCCATCGTTCATCCGACGCGGAGCGTGCTGGATGATGAACAGCGCTGTCTTGAGATTGATCGCGAACAACTGGTCGAACTCGCCCTCCGTTGCGGCGTTGATGCCGCCCTTGCTTGGAGCACCTGCGTTGTTCACCACGATGTCGACCGCGTCGGCATGAGCGTCGAAGGCCAACCAGAGCCCTGCGCGACGCCTGACAGCGCGAAGTCGGCCTGCAGCGTGAACCCAGTCCCGCCCGCGGCCTGGACCGCAGCGACTGTCTTATGTGCGCCTTGCTCGTCGGATCGATAGCGCACGCCCACCCGCGCGCCCCCGGCACCGAGCCGAACAGCAGTGCTGCGGCCGATACCGCTGCTAGCCCCGGTAATCAGGGCCACCTTGCCTGCAAGCATCGAGACGTGTGACTACTCCTCGTCTTGTGCGGTATCGGCGGCTGTCGTCGGCGACCATACACGCGTACGCCGGGTGCCGGAACCAGCGAGGGGAAAAGTGGGTTATGTGGCCCACTATGCTGCTCACGCCGCCGGGGTGAGAGGTCGCGCAACTTGCGACGACCCAATCCTTTCATGCGCCGACGCCGCCTAGGTGAGGCTCTGCGGCGTGCCTGCGGCGCATTTCTTGGCCGTCATATGCTGCTTAGCCAGGGGCGCTAGCGACCGAGTAGGCGTCGTTTCAGCTCGAGGAATTCCTCGTCGGTCGGTACTTCCGAGTCGCGGAGTTCGGCAAGTTCTCGCAGCGCCTCAGCCGCGACTCCCTTTACGACGCCGCCTCTGTCCCGCGCTGCCCCGCTGACATCCGGAGTCGTTTTGGCGCGATCGCGGCGTGCTGTGCCAACGCTAGTATCGAGAGCTCAGCCAGCCATGGCTCCCAGGGCCATGTCGTCCGACGAGCTAGCGCCTCCCCACACTGCTTTCAGTGTCGTTCACTTTCGAACTCTTTGCCGCGACTTCGCGGTGCGTCCGATCGCACTAGGGACGCCGACGGGTCCTCAGTCAGTTGGGAGTTACAAACTATTCAGCGGTGAAGTCGCAATACGGGGTTAATGGGGTCTTACCTGTCGCAACATAGGTCGCGAAGCGTTCACCGTATGCTCTCGCGGTGCCCAGGTCAGCCGGTGACATGTCGGCGGGATCGTTGAGCGAACTGCTTGCCATCACACCGGTGTACGCACCGATGTAGTTCAAGCTTTCGCGTGGCGCGTTCTTGTCAAATCCGATCGCCGGTTTCATCCCTGAGCCGATCCAGATCATGCCGTGCTGCATCGCCAGCGTCCAGAAGTACGTGAGGGTCGAGAACTTGTCCCCGCTCATCGCCGCGGAGTTGGTGAATCCCCCGGCGAACTTGTCTCGCCACAGGCTGTGAACCCAGCTGCGATGATTCGTGGCGTCGGAGAACCGTTTGAACTGCCACGACGGTCCGCCCATGTGCGTTGGACAACCGAATACGATCCCGGCGGCGCTGGCTAGCGCGTCCCATCCGACGTCGTCGAGGCTCCCGTCTTCGTCGATGCGGACCAGGTGCACTTGTGCGCCGGCGGCCTGCGCGCCTTCACAGACGGCTTCCGCCTGTCGCCACGTGTGTCCGTAGTCCGAATGAGCGATGATCGTTACTGCTACCACTCCTGCTGTGCCCCTTTCGTTGTGAATTCTTCACGTACCCGCACCCGGTTCAACATTAGGACACTGGCACACAATTGCGCCGCCAAAATTGGGATGACGAGACCCATGGGATGTGCGTTAATGAGATGACGAAGCGTAATTGGTGGGTTGTGTAACCCAGTATGGGCTTGTTTTGGCTAACGTGCAACCATGGCACACGAGGCCTTTCATCATCGGCGGAGCTGTAGTACTGGTGTATTTTGTGGGAACGTCGTTGCCTGCATATCTCCTTAGTTGCCATGACTTCCAACATTGCGTTGCGTTCGCCGCCCAGAAGCCAACAAACTGGTCAAAATCGCCCCACATCTACGTAGGTCAGGAGATTGATGCCGCCATGAGAAACATTGCCCTTTGGATGATCACGGTGATCGCCTTAACCGGCAGTGCTGCAACGGTTTGCACCACCGGTTCCGCGAACGCGGAGCCGCCCGGGTCCTGGCGGGCAAGGAGGCTTCGCGATAACCAAATGGTGCGATGGCCAACCGTACCCCGACGCCAGCTACTGGCATCAGCTGGTCCGGACGAAACCTTTAGTGGTCCAACTTTCACTCTGAGTTGCCTAGTTGGGATCGGCAACTCACTTCCACCGGGTGCACCCCCAGGCGGTTTTGACGGCGCCGTAATAACCTGCCCAACAATGCTATAGCAGTATTCGCCGCACGCCACACCTATGGTGTCCGCTCAGTGATCAGCCATCACCAGCTCCCCTTGAGGACTTGGGAATCGTCTACAACTGCGGTTCAGCCAGCCCGTCAACGGACTACGATGTGTCGGCCGCCTCTGGTCATGCCGTGATACTGAGATCAGCTCAGTTGCTTGCCGAGAAACACCCGTATCAGCTCGGCAACTTCGTCGCCAGCCGACTCCAGCAGGAAGTGGCCCCCGTCGAGGAGATGGATCTCCGCATCAGGCAGGTCGTCGGCGAACGCGCGGGCGCCGTCCGGGCCGAAAATGCCGTCACCGCTTCCCCACACCGCCAACAGCGGCGGCTTGTGGGTGCGGAAGTACTCGTGCACCGCTGGATACGCAGGGGAGTTGGTGGCGTAGTCGATGAATAGCTTGAGCTGGACCTTGTCGTTGCCGGGGCGGGAAATCAACCAGTAGTCGTGATACCACGATTCGGGCGTGACCAGTGACTCATCGGACACACCGTTTGTGTACTGCCACTTGGTGGCGTCCAGGCTGAGGTAAGCGCGAACCCCGGGTTCGGTCTCGGGATTCTGGTCGTGCTGCCAGGCCACGATTGGCTTCCAGAATTCGGTGACGAATCCGGCGTCGTAGGCGTTGCCGCTTTGGCTGACGATGGCGGTAATCGTCTCGGGGTTGCGAAGCGCCAGCCGCCAACCGATCGGTGCACCGTAATCCTGAACGTAGATGGCGTATTTGCTCACTCCGAGCTGAGCTAGCAGGCCGGCGGTGAGGTCGGTCAGAGCGTCGAAGGTGTAGTTGAATTCGTCGACGGGCGGCGCGTCGGACAGGCCGAATCCAAGGTGGTCCGGGGCGATGACATGGTACCGGTCAGCAAGTGCAGGCACTAGCTCACGGAACATGTAGGAGCTCGTCGGAAACCCGTGCAGTAGGACGACGGCCGGTGCGTCGACGGGTCCGGCTTCGCGGTAGAAAATCTGGTGGCCATCGACAGTGGCATAGCGGTGATGCACAGCGGGCACGATGTGGTCCTCGTCTCGAAGAAATAGAAATTACTGGGTCTTGTGACCCATTATTCTTATTGGGAGTGAAATCGCAACCCCCCAGAGATTTTATCTGGCGTGCCCTCGTCAGGCCTTGGGTACCGCGGCGTGATACCGCAGTTGTTGTCGGCAGGCCTCTCGGACAGTTGTTCTCAGGGTCTTTTTTTGTGGTTTCGGCGGGCGCGGTGTCGTGTCGCCTTCGACGGTGGGGAGGACCGATCGCCGGCATCGGCGGCGAACAAGCGCAGATATCCCAGGACAAACTTGAGGGCCTCCCGGTCGGGCCAGGGGCGGCGGTAGGCCAAGCTGAGCACGTCTCCACCCTGGTGGGCGCTAATGAGAACGAAGGCCAACTGCTCGGGATTGGCCTCGGCCACGAGCTCGCCGCGATCCTTCATCCGTTGCAGACCAGCGGTCAACAGGTCCGACCACTCCCGGTAGCCTTCTGCGAGCAAGTCCCGAGTCTTGGTGTCGCATTTGCTGAGTTCGCCGACCAAGGGGCCGAAGGGGGGAATGGCTGTGACGCGGGTTTTGCGCCGTCCGAAGCGCATCGTCAGCTCGGCCCAGCGTTCGAAGTCTTCGAAGGTGTCCAGGTCGCGCAACGCCGGCTGGCGGTGGAAGTCCAGCAGCACCTTGGTCCTGCGGCACACGATCGCACGAAGCAAGCTGTTCTTATCGGCGAAGTAGTGGGTCATCTGTGAGCCACTCACTGACGCTGCCTTGCGAACATTGTCGATACTCAGCCCCGAAAAGCCCTCACTCAGCATTAGTTCCATTGCGCAATCAATGATTCGATCGCGGGTGGCGCGTCCTTTGGCGGTGAGGGGCGGTTCGGCGGGATCGGGGTCGGCCATGCGGCCGAGAATACTCGACTCGATAACCGAATGGGTCATACAACCCAAGAGGAGCGGACTCTATGCGCTGGTGGCCTGAAAGCGGTTGTCACCAAACATACGACCTGCGCAGCCAGCGATGGGGGAGTGGCTGCTTTCGGCCCGAGTTTTCAGATAGCCGAGCTTGCGCTCGCGATCTTGAATCGATATCGAAGGCGCCACGTTTGCCGGTGTTGCCCTTGCGCGCGATTTGGTTTCGTGTTCACCGTCATCGACAACACGCCATGCCGGTCTTAAGTCTCCGCTTGGCTTTTGCTGATGCGTCGGTGCCAAATCAGGCTGGAGTTGGACGGGTGACCTCGGGATAGTACTGGGGGGTCTCGCGCCGATCGAACATGCCGTAGTCGCGCACGATGCGAATCGTTCGGCACCGCAGTTCGCCTCGTCCGGGGGTCGGGGATGCCGCGGCGCGCACAGAGTCGCTCCAGGATTGCACCAGGATCGGGTTGCCGGGATCCAGGACCGCGTCGAAGATATCCCAGGACGTCAGGCCGTCGGCGTCAGTGTGCAGCCCGAATCGTTGAGCTAGCGCAGCGGCGTCGGATTCATCTATGGGGCCGTCCTGGTATTGGCGTCGCGGATTGATCAGTGTAACCGCAGTTCCCTCGCCGACTTCGGTCACGTCGAGGCGCTGTTCTTCTAGCCGGTTGCCGCCGGGAACATGAGTGTCGGTAGTGATCTGACCGACCCGGAGGTGGTAATCGGCCAGGACCTCGCCGCGACCTTTGACCTGAACGTTGTGGTGACGTACGAGCGTGCGCCAACGCACAAGCGCCTTTTCGTTGCGCCAGGAAGACAGCGACAGTATCCATCCAGGCCGAGTCAGACTGCGGTAGCGGATGTTGTCGACGAAACCGTAGATAGCTTCCAAATCGGGCCGCAGCATTTTGGCGTATCCGAGATAGGCATCCCATTGTTCGGTGTAGGGGCGGACCTCAAAAAGAACAGCAAACACAAAGCACTCCTTTCGAAGCGATCGCAACCGGTCTAAGTCGAATTCCATTCATGGCGGCGATCGTTTGCTTCAGTGACGATGAAAGCCGTAGCTATCGATGCCCCTCCCTATCCCAATTGAGCTCGGTGGGCTAGTAGCTCAGGCCGATGAGTTCGCGCAGAGGGCGCATTCCCGCCTGCTCGGAATCGTCGTATGGGATGCCACAATACGGGAATGCGGGCCGGATCCTGCCGACGTCGGGTGCGACACCGTCGGAGACGGTAGTGCCGGCCGCCACACTTAGCATGACGTCGAAAGCATCAGCGGTCAGCGGACGTCCGTTGAATCGCGCGGTGCAGAACTCCGCGGTCGATCCGATCTCATAGGGCAGCACCGCTGGGACCAAGCGCGGGGCAAGTGTTGACGCGTAGTCAGCGGGATCCCTGGTCTGTCCGGCCATGCCTGAGAATGTTTGCACGAACTCGGTAACCGCTGAGGTGAACAGCTCCGCGTCGTCGCCGGGCACCGTCTGATGGAACCGGTCGGCCAGTTCGCGGGTGTGCGGGTTGGAGAGATAGAGGTGGGTGAACAGCGGCAGCCCCCACCGGTACACCTGGACCTCGGGTGCATGTCCCGACAGCGATGCCGTCGCCCATGCTCCCACTTTGTTGGCGCCGAGTAGCGAGTCAGGTACTTCCAGCACGCTGGCCATGTTGTTGCGACCCTGGAACAGATTGTTTTTGTGGTCGAATGCCTCAGTAGCGTATCGGTGTTCGGCGAACAGCCCGTTGACGACGGTGAAAAACCCAAACGCGTCGGCGGCCCACAGTTCAGCGGCGCGTCCGACATAGGCCTGGATTCCGTCGGCCGTGCGCACCGGCTGGCCCACGGCCCCCTCGATAAGCAACTCTCCCGCGCCGCCGGGTATCTCATCGCCCGTCGCGCGCAGCACGCGGAAGTGCTGCTCATGGCGAGTGTCTTCGCCGTCGACGTGGCGAGGTTCCTCGAAGAGAAACTTTAAGACGATGTCCTCACGCGCATCGCCGTCGGAGTCAAATCGAAAGGCGTACAGCCCTTCGGGATGCAGCGTTAGGGGTGCGAAGATACCGGCATCTGGGTTGGTGGTGAGAATCATCGCAGTGGTGCCCGGTGTCGCTCCCTTGAACAGGTACATGTCCAAGATGTTGAGTCGCGAGTCGTCTTTGGCGACTTGGGTGTCGAAATGATGAGACATTGTTGTCCTTCCCGACGCCATGGCCCGAGCCCGACAGAGGTGACAGGCTTCCGGGCCGGCGGGCCTCCTCTACCTTACTGGGTCATTCAACCCATATCTAGTGGTCTGGAGAAATCCAGTCCGGAAGACTTCATGCCACGTGCGTGGATAGGTTTGTGGGGTGCATGACCCAGTTGGGTGGCAATTCGGGGTAATCTAGAGGGCGTGCTCCATGCCAACGCCTACCCCTTCCCGTCGATCGCTAGGCTGTCCTCAATCGGAGGCCGCCGAAACCCTTTGGAAGAGCATTCGTTCGCTGCGATCCATCTGTCACCCGGCCGCCGCCCAACCCGGCGAGCGCATTCATGTCCGCGCTCCTGGGTCCTTGCATTGTGTGGCCTGCAAAGAAGACCCGCTGACAGCGCCGCTGCACGAAGAGCAGAACGTTTTCTCCCACACCTGAGGCAACGCCGAATTCGCCATCGTCAAGCCCAATCATCGGGCTACCTACTTCGGCGGGCCATTCGAAGCCGGCCTTGCAGTCCAACTGAGATTCGTGAGTTGAGCGTCGGGAGGTTCGGATGACCACGGCGCGAGTGGCTTGCCTGATCGCACTCGCCCTTAGCGAGGGCACGCAGGATCGGATGTGAAAGTTCGCGATGCCGCGCCGACGAGCAGAGTCATGGTGGTGGCGATCATGGTGTCGATGGTCGCTTTCCTCGACGGTTCCGTCGTGAACCTGGCGCTGCCGGCCATTCAACGTGACCTCGGCGGCGGCCTGTCTTTACAGCAATGGGTCGTCGATGGCTATTTGTTGGCCATGGGAGCCATGATCTTGCCGGGCGGTTCGATTTCCGATCTGTTCGGGCGTGTGCCGGTGCTGCGGTTCGGGCTGGCGGCGTTCGGTGCCGGATCGGTGTTGGCCGCCACGGCGGCCTCGCCTGTAATGCTGGTCACCGCGCGCGTCCTCCAGGGTTTGGGCGCAGCCTTCCTGGTGCCCGGCTCGCTGGCGCTGATCAACTCCGCGTTCAACCGCGCCGAGCAACCAGCGGCCATCGGCTCCTGGACCGCCTGGACCGGCACCGCCTTTGCGCTGGGACCGCTGCTCGGGGGATTGGCCGTGGACTTCCTGAGTTGGCGGTGGATCTACGTCCTGTCGGCGATCCCGATGGTGATCGGCTTCGCCTTGACGTTTTGGCTGTGCCCGATGCCCGGGCCCTCCGAACACGCCCGCGTCGACTTCGCGGGCGCTGGGTTGTCAGCGGTCGGGTTCAGCACCACGGTGTATGCATTGATTGAATCTCAGCAGCGCGGGTGGGTCGACCCCGTCGTCTTTGGGTCGATGGTGTTGGGGGTCGCGGCATTGCTGGCGTTCGTGGCATGGGAGCGTCGCACCCCTTACCCTATGGTGCCGCTGGGCCTGTTTGCGAATCGCAACTTCGCCGGTGCCAATCTGGCCACCGCTTTCATCTATGGCGCCCTAAACCTGGGCACGCTTGTCATCTCCCTATACACCCAGGAAGTCGCCGGCTACTCGGCCATCGCCGCGGGTTTAGCCACATTGCCCATTCCCATCATGTCGTTTCTGTTTGCCCGGCACGTTGGGAGTCTGGCCGCACGGGTGGGCCCTTGGATCTTCCTAGTGACCGGTCCGGGGCTGGCCGGGATCGGGCTTCTGCTGATCGGCCCGTTCGAAGACGGGTTCAACGTCATCACCCAGTTGCTGCCCGGGATGATGCTGCTGGGCATAGGTCTGGTTGCCACCGTCACACCGCTGATTTCGGTGGCTTTGTCGTCCGTCGAGCCCGCGCGTAGCGGAATCGCCTCAGCGATCAACAACGCCGTGTCGCGGCTTGCTGCGCTAATTTCGGTCGCCTGCATGGGATTGATCGCCGCAGGCACGCTGACCGACGCCAGCTTCGTGCGGCTGGTGCAGGTCAGCGCGATGCTGTTCTTCTTCGGCGCCGTGATCTGCGCTGTCACGGTCACCCGGCCGTCCGTCTCCGCAGAGACTGTTGCTTGCGAAGTCGCCGCGCTATGCCGCGACCGGCCCGGTGTTCAGCCCGCGTTAGTCAGCACTGGTTGACCAGGTCGCGGCGAGCACGCTTCGTGGGGCGACACCGCGAAGCGGGGTAGATAAGGCGACTCGAACACCAGCGCCTCACATTCGGGCCAGAACTTGCCGTCCACGCGGGTCGTCACCAAGCCGCCTTCGTGGGCGCTGACTGTGGTCGCGAGAATGGTCAACTTCCACGATTTCTCATCATTGAGTTGTGCGGCAGCCGATCGCGGCTGCATCGTCCAATCGAGCGTCGACCGACGAGGTGGCTCGTGCTGGGGTTGCGCCACAGCAGAATTGGGCCAGCGACCATCATTGCGAACTGACCAGTCCTGACTGAGCGCAATTTAACCAGATGCGGCGCGCGGGACGGTATCATGCCCAGTGAGTGTGAGATCAGTGTCCGCGTGAGAGGTCTGCATGTCGCAAATGACCAAAGACACGCCCGGGGTAATGACCCCCCGGGGTCGCGCCACCCGGGCGCGAATCGTGGGGGCAGCTGCCGACCTGATCTATTGCCGGGGGCTGCGCAACACCACGTTGAAAGATGTGCGCGCAGCCGCTGACGTTAGCGGGTCGCAAGTGACGCACTACTTCGAAGACAAAAACGCCTTGGTGCGTGGTGTAATCGCCTGGCGGCGTGACGAATTGGTGAGCCTTCACACCAAAGGCAAGCTGACCCGGCTGGACAGCTTTCAGGCCCTTCAAGACTGGGCTGATGTCAACGTGCAGTTTCAAGTCGACAACGAGTGCATCGGGGGATGCATATTCGGCTCCTTAGTCGCTGAACTGCTGCCCCCAGACGAGGGCGTGCGCGCCGATCTGACCGCGGTCTACGACGAGTGGATCGCGCTGTTGCGCACGGCTCTGGCCGCGATGCGTACACGCGGAGAACTTCGCCCCGATGCCGACCCGCGGCATCTGGCGCGTGTGCTGGTCGCCGCTCATCAGGGCGGTTCACAGCTCACTCAAACCTCGGGTTCGGTCAAGCCGCTACAGGATGCACTCAACGCCGCCGTGCAGTATGTCTGCTCGTTTGCCACCGAGCCAGCCGCGATTACAAAGCAGCGCGTATCAGTGCGCCGGCGAGCACGCTGAGAGTCCAACTGTCCTGACACCGCGATGGGCGCAGCACCGCGCTGCCTGCGTCTTCGGTTGTGCGGCCCAGCTGAGGTGGTATCGGTGCACGGCGCCCGTACTGCTTTAGAGACGTGTAGCCCCACTTGGTGGCATTGTGTCCTGCGGGCGCGAGATTGGCACTGCGACAAGGCCCTCGTAGGATTGGGTTGTCTGGCCCAGTAGATGTGAGGCGGGGTGACAGTGACGCGAAAAGATGACGACACCTGGGACCTGGCGACTAGCGTGGGAGGGACAGCGATGATGGTAGCGGCGGCCAGGGCGGCGGCTAATAGGCGTCCAGGCTCCGTTGTCAATGATCCGTTCGCTGAGCCGCTGGTCCGGGCCGCAGGTGTCGACTTCTTCGCGCGGCTGGCCAGCGGCGAGCTGGAGTTCGCAAAAGTCGGTGGTGATGTTGGAACTGGTTGGATGCCTGACGTTTTCGCTGTCCGAGCGAAGTTCTTTGACGACTTCTTCGCCGCGGCGGCAAAAAAGGGTATCCGGCAGGTCGTAATCGTGGCCGCTGGGCTCGACTCCCGCTCTGATCGGCTGCCATGGCCGGCCGGGACGACTATCTACGAGGTCGACCAAGCCCGAGGTGATCGAATTCAAGAAGCAGACGTTGGCCGCGCTCGGTGCCGCACCGACTGCTGAGTTGCGGACGGTGGGCATCGACCTTCGTCGTGATTGGCCGGGAGCATTGCAGCAGAGCGGTTTGATCCCAGCATGCCGACAGCATGGAGTGCGGAGGGTCTCGACTGGCGCCCTGATTAACTGGCGCGCACCATCAGCTGACGAGGTCGCGAAACTGGTTATTCGGTGGATGAATCAGATGAAAGGCAGCGACCTCGACGCTGATCGGCGGTGGTGCGTGCGCTGACGTGTGACCCCATCCATGAGCACCAAAGCTACGCGCGCTACGACGGGCGTTTGTCGAAGGAAGCGTTCGGAATCCCCGTGGTGACAGAGATGCTCGTTGTCGGACACCGGATGTCGTCGTCGTTGCCCGTATCGGCGCGTAGACGGAACGTCGAGCTGAAGCGGCGCACCCATTCGACCTCGTGGTGGCGCGGCGCTGGATCTTGCCGGGTGCCGGCTCGGTTCGGGTGATACGGAGGCGACGTGCACGTGATGATCGATGATGCGGCACGCCGCTAGCGAAGCGTTGTGCACACCGCGGTCGAGCGCGTGGAAAAGAACCCCGGTTGCCGCCGTGTTCGATTTCGGTGACTGATCCACCCCGTGGCGGATCAAGGCTTGAACCAGCCGAGTTAGCGCTCCCTCGGGGCAGTTGACGGGGATAAATGGCTTTGGCTTTTCTGTCGCTACCACGATTCACGATCGCAACCGTCAGCGACGATCGAGCCCCGAATCGCGTTAACCAGCCCTGCGTCGTTGAGCGTCGGAAGTTGGTCGCCTGGTTGTTGTCGGTGACGATGAACTTCGCGTGCCGCCGCGTTCGGCGGGCACGTCGATTAGTAAGCGGCGCAGCTGTTGTCGTCCGCGGTTGAGTCGTGAAGTCACGGTTCCCGTTTCTGTGCCCATGATTGCCGCGATCTCCTTGTAGGAGAAACCCGCGACGTCGGCAAAATACACGGCGACCCGAAACTGCTCGGGCAGGCTCATCATTGCCGCCTTGATGCGCGGGTCCGGCAGCATTTCGAGCGCCCGGTCTTCGGCCGACAGCAGGCCTGATTGCCAATGGGCGGCACTGGCCATTAGCTGTCGATCGGTGATCTCATCGGTCGGGTGCTGCCTGGGCTGCCGCTTTATCTTTCGATAGCTGTTGATGTACGTGTTGGTCATGATCCGGTACAGCCACGCCTTGAGGTTTGTCCCGGGCTTGAATCCGTGCATACAGGCGTAGGCTCTGAGCACCGTTTCCTGCAACAGATCCTCCGCGTCCGCTCGATTGGAAGTCATCCGAACAGCTTGCAGGTACAGGGGCTCAAGAAGCGGGATGACGCCGCTCTCAAATTGAGCGGCGCTCGCGGGAGCTTTTGTCACGCTGGCACATTCAGTGCGTCTGCGGGCCACCATAAACTCCGATCGTCGCGAGGATTGTCGGTACAGTCAGACGTCGGTCGCATCCCGCAGGATCTGGCAGAGCGGGACCTACTTGGAATATGGATCCTGCGCTGCTCGCCGACGCGGACGTGGCAAGGTGGAGCGCTGCAGCGAAACGTTGGTTCACGCAGCGAGCTGGCGCGAGCGGCCATCACTGCACCGAAGCGCAGTCGCGCGGATCGAGCCAGCCTGGCCGAACGGGGCGGCGGCACGAGGGTGGGGCGAAACAAGGTCTTTGGCGGCCTGGCGCTCATGGGCTGCCGGTGGGGTATCAGCTTTTCGACCATCACGTCGTCTCCTCGTCGTTAGGCGGGTCAGCCAAGGCGTGCGGTTCCACGCTGACGAGCTCAAGACCGAGGTCACGTACCCGGTCGAGCAGTCCGTAAAGCTGTGACTGGTCGTGGATTTCACCAGTGAACGCGCTTTCGGCTGGGCCGGATTCTAGGCGCATGCCTTCCAATGCCGACCCAAGCCGCTCGGTCACGCGACCCCGAACGCGAATCCGGTATACCGTCGGCTGCATTCACCCTCCGCTCTCCATCTGCCGAGCCAGCCTGCACGGAGATGGGGCGAGCGGTCATCACCCGGCGGGCAGATTCACCCGGGTGAGTTCAGAGGAACTATGAAGCAGATCAACCGGTATCCGGGGTGGGGCCGCCGTCGGGTTCGGCGCAGCGGCTCGATGCCTCAGATGCAGGTTGTCATGACTTCGCGCCCTGCTCACAGCGGCGCGAGCCTGCATGCAGCCGCAGCCAAACGACGACCGTCGGTCCCCAGTTGTCGCAGTCGGGTGTCGACGGGTTCGCTTTAACGGTGACGGTGACGGGGGCGGCCCTGGCGAGCAGCACCGCCGACGCCGCGCGTCCGGCCATACTCGCCAAAAGCACGTCGCCGAGCAGATTTTCCGACTACCCGCCACAAAGCTGGGCCGGAGAGTAGCGCGATCTGGCACGAGCAACGCACCGAAAAGGATGACGGGACACCCACCTGCGCGCTTATAGGCGTCTCACATTTACCTGCCTATACGCGTCTCATATATAGACGCTCATTTAGCTCACGCTGAGGCGTGCACTGTTCGTGTGCGGCAGCGTTATGGGTGTTGGGAGCTAATGCATCGATGGCAAGTGGGAGGACGACGGTGGGGGCGAGCTCAACGACGAGAAATTCACTGGGCGGTCGGCGGGACCAGCGCCCGCCAGCCCAAACGGGGACCGTCGGCGCGTGAGGGCAGCAAATTCCGAGGATGCATCTGATTCAATGGAGTCATCGCCTTGGCTACGCAAAACCAGCCCGCCCGGCCGTGCAGGGACGAACTCGGATGCCGAAAGACCAGCGCCCAAGCGGGGCGCGTCGACGCCGAGTGCTCCCGTCCGGCCACTCGGCTTAACTGATTCGCGGGGTTCGGACGTGATGGGTTCGGATGGACGAAGTGACAATAGCGTCGGAGCAGCCGCTGAGCGAGCAGTTCTGGTGGCCACCAAACTGCATGTCCCGGCCATTCGACGCCAGCTCGTTCACCGGGCCGCCCTGCTAAACGCACTTTCGGGACAACAACGCAAGCTCACGCTACTGAGTGCGCCCGCGGGCTGGGGCAAGACGACATTACTTGCGCAGTGGGTGTTGGGTGCGCAGGAGGACCGGCGGTTCGGCTGGCTGTCGCTTGATTCGTCCGATAACGACCCGGTGTGGTTTTGGACGTATGTGGTCGCCGCGCTGCCGAAGGCCAGTCCTGAAGTGGGGTCACGCGCGGTCGAACTGCTGGAGATGGGCGCAGACCCCCTGCAGGTCGTTGTGCCAACCCTGCTCAATGATCTGGATACGATCTCAAGCCAGATAGTGCTCATCCTCGATGACTATCATCTCGTGGCGAACCCAGCGGTTCATGAGCAGATGACATTCTTCATCAGCCGGATGCCGGCGAACCTTCACCTGGTATTGGCCACCCGCTCGGACCCTTTGTTGCCCCTGGCCCGGCTGAGGGCCAGCGGCGACCTTGTCGAGGTGCGCACCGACGATCTACGTTTCCTGGCCCGGGAGACCGACCGGCTGCTTAACGATGTACTCGGGCTGGACTTGGCCGACACAGACATCCAGCTGCTGTGCCAACGCACCGAGGGGTGGGCTGCCGGGCTGTACCTTGCCGCTCTCTCGCTTGCTGGGCGCCCTGATGCTGCGGCTTTCATCAGGACATTCACCGGCGATAACCGTCATATCGTCGACTACTTAATGGCCGAGGTGCTCGACCGTCAGCCACCGCAACGGCGCAGCTTCCTGCTACACACCTCGGTTTTGGGAAGGCTTAGCGGTGAGCTGTGCGACGCGTTGCTGCAAACTTCTGGCTCGGCGTCGGTCTTGGAGGAGATCCAGCACGAAAACCTGTTTTTGGTGCCATTGGACATGTCGCGTCACTGGTATCGCTATCACCACCTTTTCGGGGAGTTGCTGCGCACCGAGCTGTATCGCAGCGAGCCCGATCTTGTTGCCGGTCTGCACCGACGAGCCGCGGCCTGGTTTGAGACCGAGGGCCTTATCGATGAGGCGGTGCGCCACCTAGTGGCCGCCGGTGACATGGTAAAAAGCGCGGATCTCATCGCCGCGGACTGGGTTGTCGAATTCAACGGGGGCGGGCTGTCCACGGTCTGCGGTTGGCTTGATCTCCTTCCCTATGAGACTGTTTCACAGGATCCGCGGTTGAGCGCGGTTCGGGCCTGGATCGCCTTGAACATTGGCCAGTTCGATGACGCGCTCGTGTGGATTGAGGCGGTGGAAGCCGCATCCGCGGCTGGCACCGCCGATCATGGCAGCATCGGCGCTCAACTCGTCGCCTTGCGCGAGGTCCATGCGTTCAAGACGGGTGATGTCGCCGCGGCGCTGGAGAGGGCTCGTCGGGCGATTACGCTCGTCTTCGACGCTGCACCGCAGGCCTTGTCGGCTGCCTGCTGCATCTATGGATCGGCGCTGTATTTCTCGGGCAGCACCGACGAGGCCCAAGCCACCTACCGGCGGTCCGTGCAGCTGGCCGAGAAGATAGGCGATCGGCGCCGCCGCGTCTACGCGCTGGGCTATCTGGCTCTGATTGCGGCCGAACGTGGTCAACTCGCCGCCGCCGAGCACCAGATTCGCCGGGCAACAGGCGTGGGCACAGACTTGGTGGGTGGCGAGCATTTCGTTAATGCGATGGTGTCGCTGGCTGTGGCCACCGTGCTCGACATCCGTGGCGAAACGGCTGGTGCTGCCGACGCGGCACACCTGGCTGTCATTTTGGCCCGCAAGGGTGCAGGAATCCTCGAAGTTGCCAAGGCGCTGTTGCTCAGAGCCAAGATCCTCGAAGACCTCGGCGATCACGAGACCGCGGAGGCGAGCCAGAAAGAGGCCGCCACGCTACTCCGGGGCTGCCCAGACGGGATCGCGAAGACTCTGCTCGCGGCGCTCGGGCAGAGCGCGCGCGACACGATGATTCCGCGCAACGAGGGGCGCGCGGTTAGCGAGGAGCTGACCTCTAAGGAGCTCGAGATCCTTCGCCTGCTCGCCACCCGGTTGTCGCGACGTGAGATCGGCCAGCGGTTGTATGTCTCGCTCAATACCGTGAAGACCCACCAGCGCGCCGTGTACCGCAAGCTCGGCGTGGAGAACAGGAGTGCGGCGGTCAGCCGGGCGCGAGAGCTCGGCCTGCTGTAGCCATCTCCCGGACATCGCCGGACCGGGGGGTCTTGGGTCGTCGTGCATGACTTGGCGATAACCACCCGGGTGAAGAGGTGGTTGGGGTGAAGACAGCTCACCCTGCTGAGTAGCAGTCTGACTACGGACCAGATCCGAGCTGGGATTGTCGCCCGACCCGGCGGGGCGACGCAGCGGTCCAGCCAGAGCCGTCGAGGAAAACCAGAAAAGGAGCCCCAATATGCACTTTGAGGCCAAGAAGATCATTGTGGTCGGCGGCAGTGCTGGCATGGGACGGCAGGTTGCGGTCGACATCGTGCAACACGGCGGCAGCGCGGTGATCGTCGGACGGTCGAAAGCCCGTGTCGACGATACCGTCGCTGAGCTTACGAGCCAGCATGGCCAAGCTTGGGGACTCACTGCCGAACTGACTGATCGCGCTGCCGTTGCGGATGTGCAGCGCTCGCTTTCCGAGCATCACAGCGATGCGACACTGCTCGTCAACGCGGCCGGTTTCTTTGTCCCTAAGCCGTTTCTCGAGTACGACTCCCAGTTCTATGACTCCTACATGGAGCTGAACTATGCCCTGTTCTTTCTGACGCAGACCGTCGTTGAGTGCATGATCGCCAAAGGCGAGGGCGGCTCAATCGTCAACATCGGCAGCATGTGGGCGCATCAGGCCGTTGGTCTGACCCCGTCGTCTGGCTACTCAATGCAAAAAGCCGGGCTGCATGCGCTCACCCATAACCTCGCCATCGAGCTTGCCGGGCATAAGATTCGCGTCAATGCCGTGGCGCCGGCCGTCGTGAAGACCCCGCTCTACGAAGGGTTCATCCCGAAGGATGACATCGACGCCACGCTTGACACCTTCGCGCCGCTTCACCCGTTGGGACGAGTCGGCACCCCGGCCGACGTCGCCAACGCCGTTGTGTATCTGCTTTCTGATCAGGCCAGCTGGGTCACCGGCGCGATTCTCAACGTCGATGGCGGAATCATGGCGGGCCGCAATTAGAGCCCGACCAACGAGGCAAGGATTGCCCTGAAAACCCGGCAAGTCAATGCAACTGGCCGCGTCCGACGAAGGAGGACAGGTGTCCCACGAGTACAGCAAGAATCCAGCCGCGGTTGGCGCGCTGGATCCTGAGCAATATCACGTCACTCAGGAGGCCGGGACCGAGCTTCCGTTCACCGGCGAGTATTGGAACAACCACGAACCCGGCATCTATGTTGACATTGTTTCTGGTGAGCCGCTTTTCGCATCGGTGGACAAGTTTGACAGCGGAAGTGGCTGGCCGAGCTTCACCCAACCCATTCAGCCCGATAGTCTCGTCGAGAAGCGCGATCTGAGCCACTTCATGGAGCGCATCGAGGTGCGTTCAGCTCACGCCGACAGCCACTTGGGCCACATGTTCCCGGACGGACCACGCGAGGCGGGCGGCCTGCGTTATTGCATCAACTCGGCATCCCTGCGGTTCATCCACCGCGACGATCTCGAAGCCGAAGGCTTTGGACACTACCTAAGCTCTTCACCAAAGCTGTTCCGGCACAGCAAGAAGTCATGAGCGAGCACGAGCCATGAGCAACCGTCCTCGGGAGTTATTCGAAGGGTGCGTCACGACAGGTGAAGCGCGGATTCACAAGAGCCTGTCGCGTCAACTTATGGATGTCATCGACGCTGCCCCCATCTTCTGCGAAGACAGTGTGGCGATTTCCGAGCATGGACGGCGGAGTTCTGGATGTATGACCACGCTGTTTGACATTGACGTTGAGGCGCAAGCCCGGGCTTTGCTTGAGTTTGACCGGGCGCCGGTCTCGTTAGGTTTGTACCCTTTGGTGCGGACCCAACACGATCGGATCATTTTGACCGGTATGGGTGGCTCGCATTTCGCCGCGCTGCCTAGTTGGCGGCGGTTGGTCTCGCGAGGCAGGGCGGCATGGTGGATAGACGCCGGCCGACTACTGGAAAGCCCTGAACTTGTCACCCCTGATTCACTGCTGGTTGTGACGTCACGGTCGGGCATGTCTGGGGAAGCGGTCGCGCTGGTGGAGAAGTTCCACGGGGCTTCCCGCCCGGCGGCGATCGTGGCAATCACCGATGATCTGAACAGCCCGTTGGCCCTGGCTGCTGATTGTGAGGTACTGCTGCGCAGCCAATCATCGGGTAGCGCGAAAGGATTCTTGAACGCCCTGGCGGCCCATGATTACCTTGCCTCGATGATCCTCAGCGAAGACAACGACGACGTCGCGTCGACAGCGCGAATTGTGGCCTCGGTGCGGAATCTGAACGGCCTGGGCAACGTAGCACGCGATGTTGCGGCCAATCCCCAAATGCGTATGGCCTACATTGGTTTTCGCGAACACGCAGCGACTTCCTTGTATGCGGGCCTGCTCACCAAGGAGGTAACGGGGATGGGGATCTCCACAGAGGGTCACATCGGTGGGCAGTTCTGCCATGGACCCCTGCAGCGGGCGGATGAGAACCTGACAGCCATTGTGTTTGGTGGGCGCGACCCGATTGCCAACGCGGCTTCGGGTCGGCTGGCCGCTAATCTGGTGGCTGCTGGGTCAACGGTGATCGTGGTCGGTGACACCGGAGTCGCCGGCGCGATCGACATCCGGAGTCCCGCAGTTCATGTCAGTGGCCAGGTCGCTCATGGTGTTGTGGTCGCCGAACACTTCGTGTCGGCCTTGGCCGCACAAGCGTCCTCAGGTGCGCGATGACGGTGCGCTGTCGACGTCACGCAAGAAACGAACGCACGTAGGCCACGGCAGCATCCAAAGTGCTGTGCATGGGTCCGCAACTGCCGAGAGTTTGACTCAAAGCTGCGCTTCCCTGATGTGCGCAGACGAGTGTGGCAGCCAAATGCTTTGGGTCAGCGTCTTCGCGCAGTTCACCACGGTCACGCATGGCAGAAAAACCAGAGTTAAAGATCGACATCCACGCGTCGTAGCCTTCAGTGATCATGGCGCGCAACGCTTCGTCCGGCCTGGGCAGCAACTCGCTGACCAGTGATCCATACACGCAGCCCCCGATGTAACCCATGCCCTCCAGCTTGGTGGCGCAAGCATCAGCCCAAGCCTGAAGTGCCTCGATAGTGTCGAACGATCCGAAGCGCTCGTCGTGGTGAAATGACAGCATCTCGCGCCGGCGCGCTATGAGCACTTGGCCGACCAGTCCTTGCCTGCTGCCAACGTGCCGAGACATCTGCGAGCCGCTGGTGGCGGACGCGGTGCGAACGTTCTCAAGCTTGGTACCTGAAAGGCCATAGAGGTAAATAAGTTCCGCGGCGGCCGCGACGATGCGATCGTGAGTCGCCTGGCCTTTGCCGGTTGCAGGCCCGGAATTCGAATCAGACACCACGACCGCCCCTCAAGACGAGTAGCACGCTCGTAACCGGCGGAGTTCGCCGCTGGCGGACCGGCTGGCTCCGTAGCAGAACGCCATGTCACTGAACAGATTGCGACTGCGAACGCTGTAAACGCCCATAGCTGACGAAAAGCAGGATCACCCACAAAAGATGGCCGACGATGGCGATATCGAGCGCAACCGTGGACTCGTCGACCCGGCGACGGCGCACGGGAGTACGCACGTTAAGAGCAGCATTCTGTAATAAAATATAGCGTCTGGGCCGCACAACCCACTATATGCCGGTTTGTCACGGAAAAACAATGTTAATGTCGTTGACTGAGCGGTCGACAGTGTCTTACGGTCAGATATGGGGTGTTTGACCCAATTGGGAGGATCGCCGATGTCGGGAGCCGTGGTGGTGGTGACGGGGGCATTGACTGGCATCGGTGACGCCACCGCCTCTGCCTTCGCGCGGCGGGGCGACGTCGTCGTGGTTTCGGTCGTCATGACGATGTCGGCAAGCGGCTGGCCCGTGATCTCAAGGACGCTGGGGCTGCGGACTCGTTGTTCGTGCATGCCGACGTCCGGTTCGAGCGTGAGGCCACCGCGGTGATCGCCACCACAGTGAGTCGTTTCGGCCGGCTCGACGTCACAGTGAACAATGCCGGCACCGAAGGCCGCCTGGCCCCCGTCGTGGAGTCGACCATATTGCAGTACGCGGCCACGTTCGGCACCAACGTGCTGGCAACCTTGCTGTCCGTGAAGCACGAGCTACGTGTGATGCAGCGCCAGGGCAGCGGCGCGATCATCAACATCACATCCGTCTTCGGCGACAAGGGTGCTCCCAGTTCGGCGCTAGATGTAGCCAGCAACCACGCTCTCATTGGCCTGACTCGCATTGCCGCGTTGGGGGCGGTTCCCTTCGGAGTTCGCATCAACGCCGTTGGGCCTGGTTACGTCGACACCGCGATGTTCGCGAGGGCGGCTAGCCCTGATAATCAGGCCGCCGGGACCGGCAGAGTTCCACACGGTCGGGCTGGCCGCCCGGACGAGGTCGCCGACGCGGTCATGTTCCTGGCCGGTCCCGAAGCGCCGTATCTGACCGGCCAGACCTTGTTTCTCGACGGCCGCGTTAAGGCAAACTGACCGTTGCACCGACAGGAGTGAGGAGAAACCATGCCGTTGATCCGTATCGACATGTTGCATGGCAAGCCGCCGGAGTACCGGGCTTTGCTGCGCGACACCATCTACGAGACATTGCGCGATGTTGTGGGCGTTCCCGCTGACGATCGCCATGAGGTTATTACCGAGCACGAGCCCGCGAATCTCAACATCGCCCCAAATTTCTTTGGGGTGAAACGCACCTCGGACGCGATCCTGGTCCAGATCACTTTCAACGAGGGCCGCACCCTTGACCAGAAACGGGCCCTCTACACCGCGATCGTGCAGGCGTTGCAGCAGCGGGTCGGGCTGCGCCCCGAGGACGTCACCGTCAATCTGCTGGAAGTCAAGAAGGAGAATTGGTCCTTTGGCAATGGCGTCGCACACTACATCGACGCCCGACCGTAATGAGCGCCGATGATGGAGAGTTCAGCGCGACCCCTCGCAACACTGATGGGCCGCGTCCTTCGTCGTTCGGTATAGGGGTAGTGGGCGATCGTGCGAAAAGTGCTTGCTGTCCCGGGGCGCCCACCTAAGCTGCTTAATCGCTAAGCAGGTGGTAGGAAATAATTCGGGCCTTACCGCCCTCGGCCAACTCGGCGAGGGCTTTCATTATCGCAGCGAAGTGTTCAGTTTCGAAGTGGGAACTTACGGCATCCTGATTGCGGTAGCGCTCGTATAGCATGAAATGCCCTGACTGATCACGATCTTCGTGAAGACGGAAGGTGCTGACGCCCGCTTCGGCCAGCGCGTGTGGGACCAGTTCATCGAAGGCGCGTCGTAACTCATCTCGTTTGCCTGGGAGTGCCGCTGCTTCTGCCATCAGCACCACTTCATTGAGCTCACCCATGCTTACCACTCCTTCGTTGTTGCCGGATATGTTCGTGCGCCTGAGATGGTCTCTCGCTCATCGCACATCCTCCGTTGCGGCCCGCGGTCATCGTGTTCGACCTAGCGCGGGAGCACCTTGCTGACTGAAACGCAGTTAAACGATCGAAGCGCTGCGTCGCGTAATCATGTGTGCAGCAACGGCAAGCGTCGTCTTGTGTAGAACATCAACGCCAAGTTCTTGCCTGGACCAACGCCACGGCATGGCGGCCAGGCCAAGCGCCCGGACCACCACTGCGTTGCTCGAAACCAAGAACAGCACACCGAGTACCAGTGCCGGCGCGGCGGGGGAGCGGCGTGTCAATCTCGCCTGAGCGAGCGCAGCTGCCGCCAGAATTCCTTGTGTGAGCTGTCCGGCGAGGACGCTGGCAATGCCGGGCGGAATAGACCGGCGTGTCACACTTTCGATAACGTGCACCGGGAGGTCGCTTCCCGGCCGATGTGTCAGTCCCATTTCAGTGTGTTGAGAGACTGTCATGATAGCGCTCGCGCCCAGGGCGCCAACGACAAAATTTACGACATACTTCACAACGTTCATGCCGCCAACTTCCCGGTGGCAACAGATCTCATTTACCGGTGCCTTCTTCCCAACGTTCGTCAACCAAGGCTCGGGCTCAGCACCCGAGCACTGCGCGATCTCATGTGCACCAACCAAATGCCAACGTCGGCCCCTGCGACAAATGCTACCGCAATGTGTGTGGGACGTACAACCCAGTTGGGTAACGGAGTGCCGGTGGCGTGACTGGCTCATGACTGAATTAGTTGACAGTGCCGCCGATGAATACAAGTATGGGGTAGATAACCCAGTTGCTTCAGGATCCGAGGCCGGAGTCAGTGTTGGTAAGAAGCGGCAAGGGCCCAGTCGATCTATGTGACCGGCCAGGCCGCGTTTCTCGATCGTGTCGTCGGGTCGGGCCGACCGTTGGCGGGACAGGCGTCAGGAGTGCTATGCCGTTGATTCGTATCGACATATTTCGCGGTAAGCCGCCGGAGTACCGGGTCCTAGTAGCTCTCACGGCCACGAGCGAATCGGCCGCCGGCTACGACCACGCGTGGATTGCGCAAGCCGCCACCGGCGTTCTCGCAGCGGGCGCCTTGCTCGCGGGAGCACGCACCATCATCCCAACCACCCCGAACACCTAATCAGGAGGCAAGCCATGAGTTTTCACGATCTCCATCGCCAGGGTATCCCGTTCGTGTTGCCCAATGCCTGGGATGTCCCTTCGGCGTTGGCGTATCTAGCCGACGGCTTCACCGCGATCGGCACTACCAGTTTCGGGGTGTCTTCCAGCGGCGGGCACCCCGACGGGGCCCGCGCCACCCGTGACGCCAACATCGCCCTGGCCGCGGCGCTGGCGCCGCTGCCGTGCTACGTCAGCGTCGACGTCGAAGACGGATACAGCGATGACCCCGCGACTGTTGCCGACTACATCGCACAACTGCCGATCGCCGGGATCAACATCGAGGACAGCACTGAGGAAAAGCTCGTCGATCCCGCCCTGGCGGCGGCCAAAGTTGGTGCCATCAAACAACGCAACCCCGATTTATTCATCAACGCGCGCGTCGACACCTACTGGCTCGGGCAGCAGGCCAACACCGCCACCACAATTGCGCGCGCCCTTCGCTATGTCGAAGCGGGCGCTGATGGGATCTTCGTGCCGCTGGCCAACGATCGCGCCGAGCTAGCTGAGATTACTCGCAATATCCCTTGCCCGGTCAACACGTTGCCTGTGCCGGGGTTGACCGTTGTCGACCTTGGCGAACTGGGGGTGGCCCGAGTGTCGACCGGTTCGGGGCCTTACGGGGCGGCGTTGCACGCCGCCGCCGAGGCGGCTCGTGCGGTGCGCGATGGACAGCAACTACCACCGTCCACTCCGTACGCCGAGCTGCAATCACGCCTGGTGGGCTACGAGAACCGGTCAGGCGCAGCGTAACTGAAACCAACAGATGGTATCGAGGGAACCGCTCCGAATGATGAAAGGACAGAGATAATGACACCTCAACAGCAGCAGACCTCGGCGGGATCAGCCGAGCTTTGGCCGTTGGCCGCCAAGCCTTCCGTGCTGGTGTTCGACGTCAACGAAACGCTGATCGACTTCGAATCCATGACACCGCTTTTCGAGGGCGTATTCGGTGATCCGCACGTGATGCGTGAATGGCTGGGGCATCTGATCATGTATTCGATGACGGCCACCCTGTCGGGACTGTATGTGGATTACTTCACTCTGGGTCAGGGATTGCTGAAGATGGTGGGTGACATCCACGGTCTGACCGTTTCCGATCAGGATGCGAACCTGATCAAACAGGCGATGCTGACCATGCCGGCCCACCCCGACGTCACCAAGGGCCTGGAGATTCTGCGAGACAGCGGGTTCCGGCTTATCACACTTACTAACTCCCCTCCCAACCCGAGCGGGCAAAGCCCGCTCGAGCACGCCGGGCTGGGCGAGTACATCGAACAGCAGTTCAGCATCGAGGCCTGTCGGGCCTACAAGCCGTCGCCGAGCGTCTATCACTACGTGTCCCAGGAACTCGGTGTTGCGCCCTCGGCGTGCATGATGGTGGCCGCGCACGTCTGGGACACCGTCGGTGCCCAAAGCGCCGGATTCAGTTCGGCGCTGATCACGCGCCCAGGCAACGCACCGCTGCCTGTGCCCGGATTGCCGCAGCCCAACATCGTCGTCCCGGATCTGGAAGCGCTGGGCCGGCACCTCGCCGAAAGCGGTCGTTGATCGTCCGCAGTTCTCCTGGCTGGCCAGCGTTGAGGGAATGGTGAGAAGGCTGCCTCTTAGCGAATTCCGCAGCGATCCATGAACGCGGTCCGGAGTACCAGTGAGGTCTTTGCAGTCGTGGGGCCGGAAAAATCGTCGTGGTCTGGCTGGCGCGCGGCAAATTGGCCCACGCAATGGGTCGGCGAGGCCGGTGCAGATGTACTACGACACGTCTGACGAAAGCGAACCGGGACGTACCCGACCCAGCATGTGCGCCCGTGTCATAACCGTCGTGGCCCTCAATATGCCCCCGATATCACCCGCGGGCACGCATAGCGTGATGTCGAACTCATATGCAGTGGGGTGTTGGACCCACTGAGGTGGAGTGTCAGGGTAGTCTGGATGTCATGTCGAAGGATCACACGCAGCAGCACCCAATGACGGAGAGAGGCCGAGCAACGCGCGACCGCATCGTCAGCTGTGCTGCTGAACTGGTTCTTACGCAGGGGGTTTCCGCCCTGAGTTTGGACAGAATCCGTCAAGCGGCCTCGGTCAGCGGCTCGCAGTTATCGCATTATTTCGGAGACAAGGACTCCTTAATCCGAGCCGTGGTCGCGCACCAGACCGAGGTACTCTTGGACTTTCATCGACAGCCCGCTTTAGGAAACTTGGATACCTTTGACGATTTCGAGAAATGGGTAGACCTCACGTTGAACTTCAGCCGCCGCAAGGTCCGCAGCCGAGGACTGCCCACCTATGGCGCTCTGGCCGGCCAGCTGAGCAAGTATGACGAGCCGACGCGCGAACTGCTTGCTGACGGCTACCACCAGTGGATTTCGTTGTTCCGCCGTGGTCTGGCACGAATGAAAAAGAACGGTGTACTGACTGAGGCCGCCGCCCCGGCGGCACTGGCCAATGTTTTGGTGAGCGCCCATGAAGGCGGGAACATGATGACCGGCGCGTACGGCAAGACGTGGCCTGATCATGACGCCTTGAACTTCGCCCTGGCCTACCTGCGCCAATTTGCCGCGCACCCACAAGACCGACAGCCACCGACTACTGGGGCCGCGCTCGGACGTGAGGTTGCCACAGCTCGTGGGCACCCGGCGACAAAGTTTCGAGCGTCGCGACGAGAGAGGGATTTCGGCCGTGAATAAGCCAGTAGAGTCGATGGGCAGCGCTGACCGCATTGCCAAGGGTGGACTGAAAACCGCCATCGCTGACAATGCCGAGGGTGATGAGTTTGAGGCCACTGTCGACGGACAGGTGATTGGTCGCCAGCCCTACCGCCGCTACCGCGACCACATCGTCTTGATGGCTACCCAAGTCGATCAGCAATGGCGCGAGCGTGGCGTGTCCTCGGCTCTGATTGACGGCGTGTTGGGGATTATCACGGATGCGGGGGCTACAGTCATTCCGCGATGCAAGTTGACCGGGGACTACATTCTGCGCCACCCAGAGTATCGACATCTGGTACCTGACCAATATCAGGCTTTGCTGCAGCCGGTGTCGCGGCCTACAGCTGCGGATCCCGCTCCGCGCTAAGCGGATGTTGCCGCGCCGGCTGTGATTGCGGCCTAGGGCCGGCCGGGTTTTGAGATAGCACGGACCGAACTTTGTTCGCTTGTTGCGGATACTGCGCAACAAGCAGAAATGCTTGCCAGGTCTGCGGCGCTGTGGCCTTGGCACACAGACTCATTGGGGCCCGGGTACCGGATATTCAGCGCGGAGGTTCGGCGCCGCGAATCGGCAGGCAGGCGTTGAACCGGGTATCGCCTGGGACCGAGGCGACGCTCAACGCCCCGCGATGCATGCCCACGATCACTCGCCACGCTAAGATCCCCCGACATCCGCGATCGGGATTCCTCAGCGTATTCTCGCGAGCCGCGGAATCCGCCTCGGGTCTCGCCAGGTATGCAGATCGTGAAGCGGCGCCACTCATTAGTGGCATGGCCGAGAACGTAGACCACTGCTTGCGGAACGCTCTCATATGGTCGCCGCCGATAGACGAGCTGGGTGCGACGTCCCAGACATTTCGTGATGGCCCGTGATCGCCGGGTCCGAACACCCGGGGGCGTGGTCTAAAGCAAACTACTGTGGGCTAGAGGCTTTGGCCGTTAGCGGCCGCCTCCGCCTCCGAGGCGACCGCCGCCTCCGCCTTTGCCGCCGCCTCGACAGAGGATCATTTCCAAGATGTTGAGAGTAGTGATAGTCATGGTGTCCACACTATCGCCGAATCCCGCGCGGCTGCAACACCGTTACGCTTACCATTTGTAATGCAGCAGCGGAGTGGGTCATACAGCCCAGATGAAAAAATAGATTACTCCAGAGACTGGGCTGTGTGCCCCACTCTGGTTTATACTGACGATCGCGTCGGTTGCGTCGCAAGAAACTGAGGAGCGGTGATGCCAGATTCTGTGCTGTCGAATCAGTCGGTGAGCAAGGAAAGCCCGGGCGTCGGTGTGTCCGAGATGGCAGCGCTGAGGGCACGCCGCCAAGGTGGACCAGAGGTGTTGGTCGTGGAACGTCCGCCCATGCCCGTTCCCGACGCGGATGAAGTCCTGGTGGAGGTGCATGCAGCCGCTATCACGTTCGACGAGTTGAAGTGGCCACAGACGTGGACCCGCGACGGTGTAAGCCGGACTCCGGTGATCTTGTCACATGAGGTATCCGGCGTGGTATCTGATGTCGGCCGGGCAGTATCGGATTTCAAATGCGGCGATGAAGTGTGCGGACTGATCGGATTCGACCGCGACGGCGCCGCAGCCGATTTCGTCGCCGTTCCCGCGGCCGACCTTGCCATCAAGCCGTCAAAGTTGTCGCATGCGGTTGCCGCTGTGCTGCCGTTGGCCGGGCTCACCGCCCTGCAGGCCCTGGTGGACCAGGCCGCGGTACAACCCGGAGAGGCGGTGCTGGTGCACGGCGGGGCGGGCGGGGTGGGCGCGTTGACGGTCCAACTGGCCGTCATCTGGGGCGCGCACGTCAGCGCGACCGTTCGGAGCGATGCCGGTGAGCTGCTTGCTGGCTTCGGCGTTGAGCGGGTGATCGACGTGCGCACCGAAGCGTTTGACGCAAGCGGCCGCGCTTACGATGTCGTGATCGACACCGTCGGCGGTGAGACATTGGACCGATCCTTCAGCGTGCTGCGCCGAGGAGGACGGCTGGTCACGATTGCGGGGGCTCCGCCAGAGGGCAAAGCCGACGAATACGACGTCACCGCAAAGTTCTTCCTTGTCACGTCCAATCGAGAGCAGCTGACCAAACTCGCTGCGCTCGCCGACAGCGGGCGCCTGCACGTCGAGATCGCGGACACTTTTCCGCTCGAAAAGGGCCGCGAAGCATTCGAAAGCAGTCAACGCCCGAACCGGTGCCCAGGCAAAACCGTCATCCTCGTGCGGGACTGACGCGGTCTGACGGCCCACGGTTACGACTCGTATGCCGAGAGGGCCCGCGGCTGGGGAACCTAGAATCCAGTCTGCGGCCAAACTGGTGCAGCGTACCCTGGACCGGATTCGTGCCGAGCATGCCGATGTGACCGACGGCGCCCTGGCGAGCTACATCCCCGAACTGACGCTCGTCGACCCCAGCCGGTTCGGTGTGTCGCTGTCGTCGTCGGACGGCTTCGTGTACGAGTCCGGCGACACCGGAGTCGAATTCACTATCCAATCGGTCTCCAAGCCGTTCACGTACGCCTTGGCGCTCGACCGAATCGGTCAGGATGCAGTCGACGCCAAGCTTGGTGTGGAGCCGTCGGGTGAGGCGTTCAACGAGATCAGCGTCGACAAGACCACTAAGACGCCGAAGAATCCGATGATCAACGCCGGGGCGATCACAGCGGTATCACTCGTCCCGGCGGGCACGCCCGGCGAGCGACTCGAGCAGATCCGTGAGTTCTACTCCGCGTGCGCGGGTCGGCAGCTCGAACTCGACCACGACGTGTACGCCTCGGAGAAGGCCACCGGCAGCCGCAACCGTGCCATCGCGTACATGTTGCAAAGCTTCGGTGTGCTCGACGACGACCCCGAGGATGTGCTCGACGTCTACTTCCGGCAGTGCTCGTTGAAGGTGACGGCGACCGACCTGGCGCGGATGGCGGCTACGCTCGCCCGAGGCGGCGTGAACCCGATGACGGATCGCCGGGTCACCGGCGCCGCTGTGGTGAATCGCACGCTGTCGGTGATGGTGACCTGCGGCATGTACGACGCCGCGGGCGACTGGGTGAGCGCGGTCGGCATGCCTGCCAAGAGCGGTGTTGGCGGCGGCATCGTCGCGGTGCTCCCCGGACAACTGGGGATCGGCGTCTACTCGCCGCTGCTTGACGCCAAGGGCAACAGCGTTCGGGGAGTTCGGTTGTGCCGCAGCCTGTCCGAACAACTCGGGCTGCACTTCCTCAACGTGGCACGCGACTCGCGCGCGACGCTGAGCGCGATCTTCGAACCATGCGCCGACGTCCGCGTTTATGAGGCCCACGGTGACTTGTTGTTTTGCGGTGCCGAGCAGGTGGTCCGCACGATGGACCGCGATCGGGATACCTTCGACATCGCCATCTTGGACGTGTCGCGCGTCGACGAAATCGACGACGCCGCGCGCATGCTGTTGTCCGGCGTGGGCGCCTCGTTGCGCGCGGATGGCAAGGACGGCTACCTTGTCGACCCCGACGGCGTCGTAGTTCGTAACGACCCCGAACTCGAGGCAATCCGTTACGCCAACCTCGACGACGCCGTTTTCGCCGCAAGGGCGTCGCTGCGAGGGCGATTCGTGCATACTGCAAAGCCTCGACGGTCGTCAACTCGGGCCTTACCGTGACTCGCCCGGGGTCGGGTAGGTGACCCGGGTCAGTGCTCGCCGCTGCTGCCGGCGG
>Ga0210396_10000699_pt1 | contig 40282 bp, 73 predicted proteins | sample IncBWH17OmetaG_FD_155466 | JGI IMG/M metagenome (GOLD analysis project Ga0210396, IMG submission 155466) | Forest soil microbial communities from Barre Woods Harvard Forest LTER site, Petersham, Massachusetts, United States - Inc-BW-H-17-O ... | reverse complement strand
ATTCTTTGAAAATGCAGGAGTGATGAAAAGAGTTATAAAAGGCGAACAGAGATTTATAGTGAATGTTTTATCTACAGAAATAGATAAAATGGAAATAACGAATACTAATACCCCCCCCTCGCTACAGCGAGACCCCCCCCCTCGCTACAGCGAGACCCCCCCCCTCGCTACAGCGAGACATAATAATAATAATATTAATAATAATAATATTAATAAAAGCAGGGCTTCGTCTTTTCAAAACCAAAAGCAAGATCCTCCACTAGCAGATGTGACTAAACAAAGTACAAGCTACGGCTATCGCTGTGAAACACCTGACGAAGCAGCCAGAAAGCACCTTGAAATGATGAAATACTATAGGACTGGCTAATGTTTCACGGTTGCTAACAGACTTATCCACTGTTTCTGTTGATAAGTCTTGAAGGATGCTTCTCATAGTGTTACCATGCGATGCATATTAACTAGCTATGAGGTAGTACGAGATGAAAATTAAGGCCATAGCCGTTCAGGAAGCAACGAGACATAGCAATCTTGAAAGGCCAGAGAATTTTAACTTCGTAGTAAAATTGAATAATGGATTCACGATATCAGCCCATTGCAGTAAAAAGGTAGCAGGACAAAAAGCGAGAACCTTGAATAAATACATTAAGGAAAACTTCACTTCCGATGAAGAAACTATGGCTCACTTTGAAAAACTGAGATCTGAAGATATGTACGAATGGAATTATTCCTTCGGAAATAGGCCATATAGTGATTTTGCGAGGTTTGAATAATGCCGACTACCGTTAAACGCATATCCCTAAGCCTCACGAGAGGCGATATACGCGACTTAGATGAACTGACGGCCCATTTCCAAGAAACATCGACACAGGTCGTTAAACGCGCTCTATTGATGCTGCAGTACGTAACTTTCATGAATGCTGAGAAACAAAACTATTTGGAAAAGTTTAATAAGTAGTTTAAGGTGTTTGCATCTAGGATTCACCTCTACGCTTCAGATGTCCTTCCATCTGCGTAGCGGTGCTAGACCGTGGCAGGATTAGGGCCACTATTGCGTATAGGGTACGCACAGGCTTGACGGCCAATCTAGGGCAGGGGCTAAATCGGCAAGACGTTGCCCCTGACAAGAGGATTTATAAGGGATGCAATTCAAGAGTGCAATAGTCAAGAATTATACAGGACGTTCTTCGTGGAACATTGCTGATGAATATCAGGAGTCTTTAGCCTTCTATGAATATACCCAACTTATTCCGGCTATTAAGGACTATATGGTTCACTTTGCGAATGAAGGCAGAAGATCCATCGGTTACGCAAAGAGACTTAAACGAATTGGTGGCCTTCCTCGTGGCTTCCCAGATTTTATTATGTTTTTACCTAATAATCGATTTCATTCACTTTTTATTGAAATGAAAACACGCGATGAAAGAGGTAAAAAACAGAGAAAAGAACAGATAATGTGGATAGATCGCTTGAATAAAGCTGGTCACTATGCGACCATGACTTATGGTTGTGATCATGCTATCCAGGTAACGGAAGCATACCTGACCAATAAATTATAGTAATCACTGACGGTTGATTATAGGGATGATAAAGAATTTTAGGGTTAAAGATACTTCTAATAACATCCCTCCGAGTAAGATGTTTGTTTCTCCTCTGCAAAAAGGTTTGCCCCTATTGAAAATAAATAGGGGTATTTTTTTAATTCTCCTACTGTTAATGATACCGATGCTAAGCAGCTGCTGCGGACAACAGTTCTCTGTTCAAGATGGCGATGAATCCGTCATTTATTACGTTTGTAATAGTTGTTCTAAGCCTTACGATAGAATAACCTGTATGGAGATATTAGATGAGGAACTTAAGGATGAGCGAATTTAAGATTGCTGTTGAGTATGTTATTGGGAAAGAAAAGGAGCTTGAAGAGGATCCAAATGACCCAGGAGGCATAACGAAATACGGGATCTCATTTAGATTTTTGAAATCCATAGCACCAGAAAAACTCAGGGCTTATAACATTCCAGTTTATATTACAGAAGATACAATAAGGGACTTGAAAATTGAACAAGTTATTGAGGTGTATAGAGGAGAATTTTGGGATCACGCCGAATTTTGCTCGATTAATAATCAAAATAATTGTAATTTTATATTTGATATGGCTGTCAACATGGGTATTGCTCCTGCTATTAAGTGCGCCCAAAGAGCGTGCTGGTCTGTCCTCAAAGATAGAACTTCGGTCATTGACGATGGCATCCTCGGGAATAAAACCATCTCCTTAATCAATCAATGTTCATCCTATCTCCTTCCCGCGATGAGATCTGAGAGGGCCGGAGAATATCGAATTATCGTAGAAAAGCAGCCGAAGGAATCTAAATATCTCGATGGATGGCTTAATAGAAGCTATGGAAAAGGGGATAATTAATGTCTATCGTAACCGAAGGTTTGGCAGATGCTATTCCCCTGATCCAGAAATTTTCTCCTATTATTTTCTCTGTTTTAACCGGAAACCTCGGAATTGGATCAACGACTGCTCTATCAATATTAGGCTCTGCCTTTGGTGTACATCCTGGTAATTTAACTATTCTAGGGCATACAATTTTATCTGATCCTGATTTTCAGAGTAAGCTAGAGGCACTTGAAAAAACGCATGGTAGCTATTTACCATTCGTTGATAATCTAAATAAACTTAGAAATATGGAAATTAAGATTAACTTAACCTGGGATGGCGCACCTCAAAAAGACGTTGGTTAAAAATTGCATCGCTAGTTTATTGACTATATAATGAATTTTTAACCTTACTCGGAGAGACTGAAATGGCAAAAAAACATGGCGCTCATCATCACATGGCTAAGGCGATGGAGCATATGAAAGACGCGCATCTTGCAATGAAGATGGCGAAAAAGGCAACTGGAAAAGTAGGATCTGCTAAAGAAGAAAAAGGAATGGCGCGAAAAGGAGATTATAGAGGTAATAGCGCTAAAAGAACTAATAAGCCCAATGAAAGCAAGAAATAAAGGATTAAATAATGGCGAATGTCATTCGATGTGATTGCTGTCAGGGAAGAAAACAAATAAAAGGATTAGGCAACATGGAGAAAGATTGCCCCGCTTGCCGGGGCATCGGCTGGATTGACGGCAAGGATAAAGATCTAGAACAAGATCTCATGGAAGTGATGAAGCCGAAGAAAAAGCCAGGTAGGAAACCTAAATTAGAAAATACGGTTCAATGCTGAATGGAAGAAAATTTAAGTATTAAGTACCTCCCTATTGAATCTCTCATCCCCTATGACGGGAACGCTAGAACACATTCCGATTTCCAGCTGCAAGAAATAATGGATTCTATCCGAGATAACGGCTGGACTAATCCTATTCTATTAGATGGCCAGAATGGGATAGTCGCTGGGCATGGTCGATTACTAGCTGCACAAAAGCTTGGCCTAAAAAGAGTTCCAACAATTGATTTGTCCTTCGCATCCGAGGCTAAGAAAGCTCAATATATCATTCAGGACAATAAATTGGCACTAAACGCCGGATGGGATTTTGGTATTCTCAATGTGCAATTCGACTTTCTAGAAGATGCTGGATTAGACCTAATCAAGACGGGATTTACTATTGATGAGATATTAGCGATAAGGAATCCGGAGCAATCGAATGAAGGACATTGTGACCCCGATGAAGTGCCAGGGTTCGCAGCTGAGGCTATTACTAAGCTTGGGGATATATGGATTCTAGGGCAACATCGGTTGATGTGTGGCGATTCAACAATGATTGATCAGGTTGAAATGCTGATGAATGGTGAAAAGGCTGACATGGTTTTTACTGATCCGCCGTATGGTATCAATCTTGAGACTGATTATGTAAAAAGATATGGAAATGAAAAAAGTAGTAAAGCTTCTAAATTCTACGGTGAAGATAAAGGAATCGATCTCAATGCAATCATTAACAACCCGCTTTCAATCAATAGTAATGAGCTATTCATTTGGGGTGCTGATAATTATCCTGATTGTTTGCCAAGGGGCGGTTCTTGGGTGGTTTGGGATAAAAGCGTGGAAGCGGTCGATGGCATTGCAAGCGACTTTGAATTGTGCTGGTCAAGAGAGCGCCATCATTATTCGATGATTAGAAAATTATGGAAAGGCGCTAAAGCTAGAGAAGAAACAGGTCAGGAAGGAAAACATAAAACAAGATGGGGTCATCCTACTCAAAAGCCTATTGAACTGGCCACTACATTTTTTGATAAATGGGGAAAGAAAGCAGCTGCTATACTTGATTACTTTGGTGGCTCTGGAACAACCCTAATCGCCTGCGAAAAGACAAACCGCAAATGCTATATAATGGAAATAAGCCCGCAGTATTGTGATGTGATTATCAAGCGATGGCAGAAATTCACACAGAAACAAGCTATACTAGAGTCAACTAACCAAACATTCGATGAGGTAGCCAATGGCGAAAGTCGGTAAACCTCCTCTCATTATTACGGAAGAAATGATTAAAAAGGCAGAATCACTATCCGCTGCTGGATTAACTAAGGAAGAAATAGCTGATTGTTTGGACATGGGTTATTCAACTTTGTTTGAAAAGGAAAAAGAATATCCAGAATTTGCGGAAGCTATAAAGCGCGGAAAGTCTAAAGGAATAGGCATGATGGCTAATAATTTAGTCAAGTTAGCCAAGGCCGGAAACGCTGCTGCTAATATATTCTGGCTCAAGGCAAGAGCCAAGTGGAAGGAAGGAGATGAAGAAGTTATGGACATCCTTTCAAGGGCTGAGAAAATCCTAGCAGACACCAAAGAACTAGCAACTAAATGTCTTCTGAACTCAACAAAGTAGAAAATGATTTAAATGATCTCAGACTAAAGCTATTAAGCTCAGTGTTTGGATTTACTCGCTTTTTCTATGAACTACTTACCAAACGTGAATTTATAGTAAGCAATCCATTGCATAGAGAGCCTCATGCTCAGACTATTTGCCGTGAACTGACTGATGTTTTCCTATTAAGAACACTCAGATTAATGATAAATGTCCCCCCAGGATTCTCCAAAACGACACTATGCCAGTTCTTTATAGCCTATTGCTATGCCTGGTATGGGGACTGTCGTTTTCTCTATCTTAGCCATTCATTTGATCTAGCAGCAACTCATACCCACACAGTTAAGAAAATATTAGAGTTAAAAGAATATCGCCAGCTATTTAATATAAATCTCAGACGGGATCAATCGGCTAAGGACTTCTTTGAAACTACCGATGGAGGGGCTGTTGCAGCCTTTGGCAGTAAAGGAAGTATTGTGGGCCGTGATGCTGGATTGCCTGGCCTAAATCGCTTCTCAGGCTGTCTACTGCTAGATGATATGCACAAACCAGATGAAGTCCATTCAGATACCATCAGAGAGAAAGTACATAAGAACTATTTTGAAACGATTGAGACTAGGCTTAGAAGCGCCAATATCCCCGTAGTATTTATTGGCCAAAGATTGCATGAGGATGATCTATGCGCCCATTTGCTCGCTGGCGCAGATGGCATGAGCTGGAAGCATGTAAACTTAAAAGCGCTTGATGATAATGGAAACGCTCTCTATCCAGAGGTGATGCCGAAAAGCAAACTTTTGACCATGAAAGAGAAGCAGCCATATGTATTCTCTGCCCAATATCAACAGGAACCAGTGCCAGCAGGGGGGGCTTTATTCAAACAGGAATGGTTCCCACAATTAGATAAAGAGCCGAATATCATAGCTACATTCTTGACATTTGACGGCGCTGAAACAGAGAAGCAATATAATGATGCAACCGCTATGTCATTTTGGGGTCTATACAAGCTGCAACATGAGGGTATAGACCTGGACTTATATGGCTTACACTGGCTAAATTGTATTGAAGAATGGGTGGAACCCAAAGACCTTGAAGACTTATTTATGGATTTCTATGCTAGTTGTCTCAGGCATGATGTTAAGCCTACTGCCAGCGCTATTGAAAAGAAATCAACAGGAACAACATTACTGTCATTGCTCAAAAAGCGTCAAGGGCTAACATTGATTGACGTAGAGCGATCGGTAGCGGATGGTAGCAAGACAGACCGATTTATTGAGATGCAGCCATATATAGCCAGCCGGCAAGTTACGCTGCCGTTATATGGCAAACATAATGGTATGGTTATAAGACATATGAAGAGTATCACAGCAGCCAATGTGCATAAGAGAGATGACATAGCTGATACCTGCCAGATAGCGATAGACATAGCTCTAATACGGAAGATGATAATTAGACAATCAGCATCAGGAAAGACTGAAACAGATCAGAAAGTTAAAAATGTATTAAAGACATTTACTAAGGTACAGAAATTAAGGAGAAATAAAAAATGAAGTATAGAAAAATTACTCTTAACAAATGGTTTAGCCATTCATTCCATTGCGTATACGAAGATAATGAATTTGATGAGACTGTCCAAGTTTGGACTAATCCGGTAAACGTTTTGGAAGTATATAGCAGGAGAATTGAATACGATGAGACTAGATGATATTCCAAAGTACCAATTTGTGTTACTAAGAGAATATAATATTGAAATCTTATGGGGGATGTATTTAATAAAGGATTACAATAATGAAACTTGAAGAAGCTTTTAAGAAATATTCTGATGAAACTAAAATGAAACGACCAGACTCGCCTCTAATAGTTGATATTAAATATTTAAAACAAGCATGGGCGTGGCATAATCCGAAAGATGTTGACCATCTACGTGAGATTGGTTTTATACTTCCTAAGTTTATGGTGGATCACTATGCAGCAGATGATTGGGAGATTATCAAATGAAACCAATACCATTTAGCGGAATGATGTGTTTACCGCATGATATTCAAAAGGATGGGGATTTCAAGATCAAAGGAACATTATCTAGGCCTAATACCCCTCTTCTAGTCAGATATGAGCATTTTGCTAGCATTCAAGAAAGAGATAAGCGATATAACATGATTGTTAATTTGTTGAAGGTGGAGAAATGAATGAATGGATTAGTGTTTATTCAAGTTTGCCAGGATATGACAAATTAGTATTAGTTAATGTCATTGATCCTATAAAAAATTTCGTGACAATAGCAAATCTTGATGAAGTTTTTGGATGGCATAAAGAAAATGGTGAACCTCTTAAAAAATGCAGAATTAGTCACTGGATGCCATTACCTGAACCGCCGGAGCAAAATTAGTGTTTATAAACCAGTTCGACATTGAAAATCCAGATCATAGTTTTTTGATTCAGGAAAACAAAATACTTGCAGATATGCTTAAACGATTACTTATAGCTAATGATAAAAGTGATTGGGATAAGGGTTTATCGTTGCCAAGTGATATTGAGAAATGGTGGAATGAGAATAAACCGCCCCTAGCGCCTGACTAAATCTTAGTCTATAATCTCCTAATCGCAATGACAGGCGATCAGGATGAGTTACGGGATTGTAGACAATAAGCAGGATAAGAACGACTCTCAGAATGACCTTGCTAGAATGAAGGCAAACGTTGAGAGGTCTATACTCTATTGGAAGCCGAATGCTAAACGCTTCCATGATTTCCAGAAATTCACATTCAAAACTGGCCTAAGCGCCAGTGATAAATCCTCTCTTAATGCTGCTCAAAAGCCTATTCTAGAGTTCAATATCGTTAATGCTCCGGTATCCCGTCAATGCGGTGAATTCAGTAAACAAGAGCCTTCTATTGAGGTGTCTGCCTGCGCTGGTAAACCCATTCAGCCTGAAATAATCGAGTTTATAGATGGCCATTTGCGCTATATATTTGACGATGCAAAGAAGCGGAACGTCCAATATGGCAGCTATAGAAACTCTATTTCTGGCGGATTCAGCCATCTCAAATATTGGACAGAATACGAAAACGAGATGAGTTTTGACCAGATTATCAAAGTAGGCAAGCCATATAACGATACGATGGTCGGCTTTGATCCTATGTCAAAGGAAATAGATAAATCTGATGCTGAATTCTATTTTGAACTGTTTCCCATGGATAAAGAACAGTTTAAAAAGGAACATCCGAAAGTTGATATTGATTCCTTAAAGTTTGTCAAAAGTGACGGCCTATTCAATTGGTCTTTTAGGAACCAGGAACAATATGTTGTTATTATTTGCGATTATTACCAAAAAGTTAAGACAAAGAAGAAAATTGTTCTTCTAGCAAATAATGAAACGATGCTTAAAGATGAATATGAAAAAGAGGTTGAGAAATGGAATGCTGCAGGAAATGCTGCTCAACCGCCAGCCGTTATAGAAGAAGATGAAAGGGACTTTATTCACATTAGACGTAAACGCTTTATTGAATCATCTATCCTAGAAGAAAAAGATACACTATATAAGATTAATAATATCGTCTATGTAGATGGTGATTCTGTCATTATCCAAGATGAAGATAATGCCAATATGGAGCAATTCACTAAGCCATATATTTATCATACTGAAGGTTTACAGAGATTAATAAATTTCACTGGCCAGGTTATCGGAAACGATTTCGAGAGCATGGTGCAACACAAATTTATGATTGCAGAAGAGGCGCTCCCTACTCAGGAAGAAGCGCAAGAAGCCTGGACTAATTCACAGCAGGCTCAGTTACTTGTCCATAAGTATTATTCAGATATAAACCCCGATCAGACTTTACCGATACCTCAAGCTGTGCCTAGAGTTGGATTACCGCCAGAGGTAGTACAAACATTCAATGGCGGGATTCAAATGCTCCAGAACATCCTTGGATCATATGACCTATCGCAGAATAGACAGCAAATATCAGGCGATGCTATTGAAGAAGCTGCTCTCATGTCAAATGGTGCAGTAGCCCCTTATATTGTTAACTACATGCAATCTCTGACTACCTTAGCAAATGGGATTGTGGATTTGATACCGAAGATCAATAAGCGCAAGAGAGAATTGCCTGTCATTCTTAAGGATGGCACTAAAAAGAATGTAAAGGTCAATCAGGAAGGCGGTATCAGCCTAAATTATGAAAGCAACCATATACAGGTAAATGTCCAGGCCGGAGTTAATTTCTCTGTCGCTAAGAACAAGGCTTTGCAGCAACTAACCATGCTGATGAAAGTATCTCCTGAATTTTCTGAATTCATGATGGATGTTGGCCTTGAGACTCTCCTTGATAATGTCGAATTTAGAAATTCTGACATTGTTCGCGCTAAGGTTAAAGCTTGGCAGCAGAAAAAAGCAGAAATGAAGAAACAGCAGCCAGATCCAGAGGTTATTAAAGCAAAAGCCATGGAGCAACAGGCTGCTAATGAAGCAAAGCAATTACAATTAGCTGAAACAAAGTTACAGCTTGAAGGCGAGCAGATTAGCTCAAAAGCTACTCTAGAGACTGAGAAACTGCTCATTGATAAGGAAAAGGTTGATAATGAACGTCTGAATATTATGCAAAAAGCTGGTGAATCTCAGGACAAACTCGAAGTAGGGTTTGCTAAAGCAGAGGCAGAAGAGGTAAGAGCTAGAGCAGATTTAGGAATGAAAGCTCATCATCAGGATCATACTCAATTCAAGGAATTAGGCGAACTAGTTATTAAGCATCATGAGGCAACTAAGCCTGAACATAAAAAGGAAGTTAAAGAATGAAATATGTCAGTGAATTTGTAAAAAAACAGCAAGCTATTAATGATATCCCGCGAGAGAAACTACTATGGATGTCTCGTCCAGATCCTAGATTGAAAGGTATTACTTACATCAAGAAAGTTCACGGCCCACTCACAGGAATGAATTATGAAGTCAAAGAAAAGAAGTCTATCTCTCAAATCAAAGAGAGCGCTTAAGGATAAAGTGAAAAAACATGAGAAGAAAGAAGATACGATGTATAGAAAGCTTGAAAAGGAAAATAAGAAATTTGAAAGGGAACTTAAATAAGGAATAAATTGTGAATCAATCCAGGGATGCGCTTTGGTTATATCAAATAGACTATTCACCTCATGAAAATAACTATGATGGGAATAGAAGTCTTGTCTCATCAATCTTTAATCAGGCCATTAGTGATGCAGTAACTGAGTTAAGAGTTAATGATTGTGATGGCGCTGAAAGATTCATTAATAAACATGATTTATTATTTTGCTACTACTGCAATTTACTAGGATATGAACCTGAATGGGTTGCAAGTAAATTGAAGATTGAGATAGTCAGATTAAAGGAAATTAAACGACAAAAAGAAATCGAGAGACAAATTGAAAAACAAAAGGAAATTGAGAAATGCAAATCCCTAGAGGTTTTACCTACACCATCCAAAAAATCAAAGCAAAAAACTGCTCCCACAAATGGAAAGAAAACGGTTTCTGCAGCTTTGAAATCAAAGAAAAAGGTAAAGAAAAAGAAAAAAAAGAAATCTCGCAAATCATAAAGATATGTATTAACTGCAAATCTGTAATCGAGACTGAGGTATTTAATGACAATATTGCAGCTTGATCCTCCAATACCAGTTTACATTACAGAAACAAAGGAGTGTGGTCTTGCCACATTCTTAATAGATTATTCCTGTGAGCATCATCTCAAATGGGTTGTTTTCATGGATAAGACTGGAGAAATATGGGTTTTTGATAATACGAAAGTAAGAGCGCAGAAGAATGTCACGATGGGAAGAATGACTAAGGAGGGAATATCGAATGACGAAAGATGTAGAGGTTAAAAGCAGATCTAAGAAAATGTTTCAGTTATGGCCACATAAAAAGGATGATACTACTACTTGGAAGTATATCGATTGTATTTTAGAGAGTGATGGAAGTGGCGGTAGAAAACTCCGAAAGTATATTCTAAATCCTGAATTTAAATATAAACATTTAGATCCAAATTGGCCTAAAGATAAAATTGTGGAGGGTATATAAATGCCGTTAAAGAAAGGTAAAAGTAAAAAAATAATAGGTAAAAATATAAGTGAGATGGAGTCTGGTGGATATCCTCCAAAACAAGCTATTGCTGCCAGCCTGAATGAGGCTCGCAAATCAGGCGCAAAAATTCCTAAAAAGAAGGGGAAGAAATAATGTCAGATGAAATAACATATAGAGAACCTACCCAAGAACAACTAGATCTGATGCGTAAATTCTCGGATATTTGCAGCCATGGCATACAGTTAATCATGCAATGTGAAGCAAATCCGGCCTTAATGAATTCATCTACCAGAATTCAGGAAGCCATGATGTGGTTTCATAGCTATATCATAAATGGCGGTAAGTTAATTACGGAATCTAAGCATTAAACTTTCGTTAAAATTTACATGAAATAAGTTGCGCGACAAATTGCTATATGAATAAATATATACATAGCTACCAGGAGCTTAAGCCTGGAGGATTATTCTGCCTAGAGAGACGAAAACTAGGATGACTTGGCAATCCAAGAGGTGTCTACCACGGCCTGGATCATGGCTAATAAGAGGTTTTGAATGGATAACGTACAAGCTATTGACGGTGGCTTGCAAAACCAGGGAACTATTGATGCCCCAGTTACGCAAACACAGTCTGAAAGTGCTGGATCAGCAGAAAGTCAGCAAAAGACTCAAGCTGAAAGGATGTTTTCACAATCTGAATTGCGGGGAATAACCGCAAAAGCAGAGAAAAAAGCCGCTGAAAGTGCCGAAGCTAGAGTGAGGGCAGAATACGAAAGTAGGATGGCTCAAACTCCACAGCAACAGGCTCAACCCCAGAATGTGGGGGGAATGCAGCAGCAATCGCCGGAGGATATCCAGCGATTGATAAGGCAAGAGGCATTTAACATGTCTCGCGAACATCAGGCACAACAGATTGAGCAGAACTGGAAAAGCGCGATGGATGCCGAGAAATTAGCAGATCCTGATTTTGCAGATTTGTATGATGCGATTGGAATAGAGGCACAGCCAGGACTAATTATTGCGATGGCTGGAATGGATAATAAAGCATTGGTCGTTAAAGACCTTGCTAAAAACCCTTCTAAATATGCCAACATCCTCACATTAGCAAATGGTGGTTCACATAAATTAGCTCAATTGGAACTGAATAAGCTTTCAGCTTCAATTAAGACTAATGAAGAAGCCAAGAAAACGCCTAAAGTCGATGCACCGTTAAGCCAAATCAGAGCCTCCAACATTGGCGGGGATGATGGCAATTTGTCGGTGACCGATTATAGGAACCAGCCCTGGCTTAGAGGGTAGTTAAGCCGAGCAGCCATTCATCTCCAAGACAAACAATTTTGGAGAATTCACAATGGCTGTCCCACAAAATATTTTACAGACAGTACAGACTTATCAAAAAGCTGAACTGGCATTTTTACTTAATAGTTTTTGCGGTATCTCTCTCTCTAACAAGAAATTCCAACGGTTCAATGAACTCACTGCGAATTTGGGTGATACGGTCACCTTCGATAGAGGGCCACGTTATATCACTTATAACGGTCTAGTGATCACACAGCAGCAATCAGATCAATTAGTTCAAACCTTAACAGCATCACAATCCGCAAACGTTTCAGCAGCCTATACAGACCAACAATTCATCTTCCAAGTTAGAGAATATATGGATCGCTTTGGTGAAGCTGCAATGAAGGAATTGGGGACTAAGATTGAAACTGACATTCTCAAGAACTTCATCTCTGGTGTTTTCATCAACGACCCGCAAAATCCGAACTATGGGACGCAAACCGCTTCACAATTGAACAACGGCCCGTATCGCTTCTACGGAGACGGTGTACAACAAATAAACAGTTTTGGTCAGCTAGCTCAAAGTGTTGCCAATTTCGAGGATTATGGTTGCGCTAAGAGCAAAATGATAGGAATTCTGCCCACCACATCCATTCCCCAGATCGTTAATACTGGTTTACAGCAATTCGCTATGAATCGTAATAACACCATGGCTAATTCCTGGGAACTGGGCGAGTTCGCAGGCGTTAAATGGTATGCCTCTAACCTTCTACCCACCCAGATAGCTGGATATGTTGGTCAAGCAGCTGCTCCTAATAACATTGTAACGGTTGTATCTACGAATGACCCTACAGGCGTGAATGTGACTCAAATCACCTTTACGGAACCTACTGGAACATCCGCTGCAAATCCGTTGAATCCTGGCGATCTTCTCCAGTTCAACGATGGGGTATCTGGTCAGCCGAATATGCGTTTCTTGACCTATATTGGCCATGTCCCTTCTCAGCAACCTGTCCAATTCAGAGTTCTTTCAAGCACTGCATCTGTCTCTGGAACATTCACTGCGACTATCCAAACAACAAACGGTATTGGCTTAGTCTCGGCGCAGACACTCAATCAGAATCTCAACAATGTCATTGATGCAGGCATGAAGGCTACAGTTCTTCCTTCCCACAGAGCTGGCATTTTGATGTCTGGCGATCAGTTCTATTTGGCTATGCCTCAACTGCCTGATCAAGAGCCGTTCTCGACTGTGAATCAACAGGATAAAGATTCAGGTGCATCTATTCGCCACTACTGGGGCGTCCAGTTCGGCCAGAACGTTAGGTCTTATGTGCGTGACAGCATTTGGGGAAGCTCGCTGGTTTCTGAAAACTGCATGAGATTGATTTTCCCGCAATAGGCTATTGAAGAATAGGTCGGTGGCAATGTGTCACCGACTGAATTTAACAAATTAGAGGATTTATTAAATGACTACTCAATATGATAATTTTGCAGTTCCGATTGTTAACTTGCCAATGTATTACATCAATGGTGGTGTTGTCAGCAATGATGCGACCACTCCTAACACGGTACTAAATGTTTCAGCGTGCCAATGCCGTGATTCTTCAAATACCTATGACATGATCCTAGGTAACTTTAACGGTGAAACTAATCAAAGCGCTGCTGCAAATGTAAGCACTTCTATTAATGCAGCCGTTAACGGTCTGAATGGCTTAGATACCGGATCTCTTGGTGTATCTAAAGTTTATTATGTTTACATCGTTTCAGATCCTGTTAGTGGTCAAGCATCTGGCGCGATGGTTTCATTAGCTGCACCAGCAACAGGCCCGCTATTGCCATTCGGCTATAGTATTTCTCGCCATATTGGTTTTGCGGTGACAGATTCTAGCAATCATTTCTTGAAGTTCTACCAGGCAGGATTTAATAGCACTCGTCTATTTATGTACGATGCTCCGATTTCTGTTGGTACTACATCAAGTCAGGCGTCTTACACAGCAATTGATTTGACGAAGTTTGTCCCGTTAGTCAATAACACTCCTGTTTGGTTGAATGTCAGCTTTACTGGGACTGCAAATGACACATTGAAGTTGCAGCCAGGTAATGCGACAGGTGATGCAATCACTATGACTGCTCAAGTTAACAGTCAAGCTGCAACACAACAGGTCATGCTACTCGCCCAGAATACACTAATTAGCACAGTTAACTCACCCACTATTAATTATAAAAATAGCGGTACAGATACTGTTGCTATCTTGGTTGATGGCTTTGAGTTCTTTATCTAGTAAATAGGTGGACTATGTTCTACCCAGTATATAAGAGCATTGATGACTTTTTAAATGCGCCAGTGAATACAAACATTGTGCCGCCTAATGCTCCATATCCTGCATCTTTACTAATTAGTAGGTCTTGGAACCTATCAGGTATCGTTGCCCGTCAGTTTGAACAAACTAGCGGGCAAGAAGGATCTGATGGGTTATTCATGCTAAATGAAGTGCTAGCAGAGAAATCCTACGATTTAAAACTAATACCGTATTGGGGAAGAATTGAATTCAACTTAGTTCAAGGGCAGGAAAGATATTATATTCCTAATCTTTATCAAATTGAAACGTTCACATTCAATATCGGTAGCGTTAGATTTCCAACTTTTTCTGCAGGAAGAAAGCAGTATTTCGGAGATGGTCGGGTAGATAACATTCAGTCACTTCCTTTTGAGTGGCATTTAGAGCGTACTTTCGGTGGTTGTTATCTTTATGTTTACTATCTACCTATGCAAACATTTTTAGCAAAGATTAGTGGGAAATTTGCATTAACAAATGTCGAAGAGAATACGAATTTAGCACAACTATATGATTTATTTTATATCAGGTATCTGCGTTATCTATTAGCTGAACAAATGAGCCAAGACTACGATATTGAATTTGGCGCAGATAAAGTTAAAAAGCTTCGACAGATTGAAAAGAAATTACTTTATGTAAGCCCTCCTGATTTCCATATGAAGAAGATTAGCTTTATGAATACTAATAGTCCCTTTAACTGGGCGCATATCAACATTTCTCCAAGTTGGAACGTCTCATGACGCCGATTGAAATGTTAGTAAGATAAGGAAAATAAAGAGTTATTACAAAAGGCGATAGATTATTTAAAGGAACATGAAGAATAGATAGGCTGTCAATTGCTCTTATAGAGTTGGCCGCCGAAAAATAAGTGACCAACAATAATAGGAGCAATACCATGACTGCTGTAACGACTCGTGAACAAGGTTATACTGGTTTATCAAATGAAATTGTGCGACATACTACTACTTCCACTCTAGCCCAAGTTACTACTGCCGGATATTGGAACAATCAGCAAGTATCTAGCGGCCAACCCGCTATAACCCAACAAGACTTAGTTTTGATAACTTATTCTTATGGTAATTCCAGTTTACAAGATACCGATCTATTTAAAGTAAGTATCGGCGCAAATGGAGTGGTTACATTATCGCTAGCAGAATCGACTGTTATTTTACCAGTTGTCTCTGGCCATTTTGCCAATTTCTCTGGGACATCAGGTGCGATTGCAGACGATGGCTATCTTCCTTCTAATGCCGCGAAAACTAGAGTTGTTATGGCTAATGGAACATCAATTGCAAATCATATTGCAACATATGCCGATACAACAGGAACAATTGGAGAAGATTCTGCTACTGCAATTAATGGTGGAAATATCCAAGCTGGTTTATCTGGAACTGCAGGAACTTTAGCCTCCTTTCCGGCAACTGCTACCAATGGTAAATTTGTATGGGCTGCTGTTGGTAACGCAGGTAATTTCACTGCAACCGTTAGCCCCAAATCCACATTGGGACAAGGTACAGTTTATACAATTCCTGATCCAGGTGCAGCAACTGCTAACTTTGTGCTCGATACCGGAACTAACGCGAGCATTACATCGACCACGGGTACTTTCACTAACTTGCTCTATGGAGCAACCCCTGTCGCTCAAGTTGATCCAGCATCTTGTACGATCACAGCTGCTGCTGGCGCTACAAATACATGCACCATTACAGTTCAGTTAAAGGATGGTAGTGGTACTAATATGACCCGTACTATTCCGTTTAAAGTGTACTTGGCGACTGATGCGACTGGATTAACATTACAGTCTGCAGCCTCAACGGGATATTCCGTTACCTCTGGTGGTGTAAAAGATCCAACTGGAAGCACAACAATTACCCAAGGCTTAGCTGCATTTTCTAGCGCGACAGGGGGCTGCGTATTAAGTCTTCTCGACACAGGGAAAGGCACAGGTAATTTAATTCTGATGCTACCAAATGGATTTAAAGCGTCTGCTGCAATTACATCTGGCAGTTATGGTTAATAAAGATTGTAATTATTAGGTACTGATACGATGGCCAAAGACTCCGCAGCTCGCTATAAGGATTTACCGCTGAAAATGGTGGGCGGGACTCATTTTGGCCGTTATAGCAAGATTTCAAACGAGCAAACTTTCAATATGATAATCAGCGATGGTTTTAATGTGCCTTTCGCTGGTTATCAAATGAAAATCCCAATTGATCAAAATGGCGAAGGCAGAGCAATAGCATCAAGCACTTTGCAAAATAAAATGTTTGCAGTTATTAACTCTAGTTTTTACTCAATAAATTCATCATTAGGCGCTCAGCAAGGTATTGGTATGCTTGCAACAAGTGCAGTAGATAATTGTTTTATATCCGAGAATAACGCTAGAACAATTCTCGTGAGCGATACAGAATTCTTATATACCTATAACACGACAACTAATGTTTTGGCGCAGATACCAGGGATAAAGTCTGTTATAAAAAATCCTGGCTATATAACTTTCCAGAACGGCAGATTTATTGTGCCTGATCTTTCTACAAATCTTTGGTATATATCTAATCTCAATGGAACTCCAGTAGGAGGAGTAAATCCTGTTACTTTCCAGGCTACTTCCCAATTCCAAGGTGCATTACAGACTAAGCCAGATACTTGCCAGGCTTGTGTAAGGTTCCCAGGTAAAGGAAATCTATTACTGGTTATGGGTAATATTGTCACTGAACAATGGCAAGATGTAGGCGCACAATTATTCCCATATCAGAGGACTGCATATAGCAATATAGATTATGGATGCCTCAATCCAGCAAGTATCGATCAGAATGAGGATATCGTCTGCTGGGTTGCTGGCAATGAAAAATCAGGTTCATTTATCGCATATAGCGATGGCGGATCTATAAAGAGAATATCTAACGATGGTATAGATTTCAAATTAGCCAATCTGACAGACCCAACTAATGTATATGGTTATCTTTTTAGACAAGACGGACATCTAATATATGCTGCTGTATGGCCTGGTGACAATTTGTCTTATGCTTACGATTTTAACACCTCCGAATTCGTTACCCTGAGTAGTGAGAAAATGGGGGCCTATATTGCTAAGGATGTTGTTTACTTTAATGGTAAATACTACTTCGTAAGTATAATTGATGGCAACATTTATGAAATGGGAAGCAATCTTTATACTTATGATTATGGAAATGGAAATGTCGCTGAGATACCACGCATAAGAATCCCGCCACCTATCAGACTACCTGATCAATCTAGATTTATTACTGGTTATATGGGATTCACCATTGAACAAGGCCAATTCAGCTATGACTATAGAGATACTAGATCACTATTATCCGATGAAATTGGTGATCCCATTACAACACAAGGCGATCAACCTTATTTAGTTCCTATAGGTGGGAATAACTATTCCTCAAATGGTGCGAGACAATATATTGGTAATGGCTATAACTTTAGAACAAATGTTCCTAGAGTTGATCTAGCTCTTTCAAAAGATGGAGCTGTTAATTTTGGTAGTAATGTTTCAATCAATATGCGTCCTGAAGGAAAAAGACAAAATCGTTTAATGTGGTGGAGATTGGGTGGGTCTAATGATTTAACTCCACAATTCAGATTTTGGGGTCTAGATAGATTTGTTATGACTGATGGAATAGCGGGGATATATCAATGATAGTTATTCCAGTACCAACAGACGATATTGTTGAATTGAAGAGAGATCATAAGGGTGATCCAACAGGCGTTCAAATGACGCCACCCTGGGGGAATTACTTTGAACAGAATACGCAGCAATGGCAGCAATCATTGAGCAATGAGGGTTTTTGGATACCCAGCGTGAGTTCAGCTAGTAATTCAGTTACTCCTCCTACATCTGGAGGACAACTAGCGCAGGTTGCAGCTAGTTTTGGTCAGCAAGGTGGGGTTAATGCTGGAACGATAGTTTTCGATCCAGCAGAGGTAAATGGCGGATCTGCTCCAGCACCAAATGGCCAGCTTAAAGTTATTTTAGCTGATGGAGTTTTTCATAAGATAACGAATACTTAAGGTGAAATATGGCTTTTGATTGGGGAAATGCATTTAGGGGTGGTGCTACTGGGGCAGCAGCTGGATCAGTTTTCCCTGGATGGGGAACAGCTATAGGTGCTGGTTTAGGCGCATTAAGTGGCTTATTTGGTAATGATGAAGAAGAAAATACTAACAAGCTATTAGATCAGATTCCAGATCAACTTAAGCAATATATCATGCCATATATTACGGCTGGCCAAGGTGCTTTGCCTGGATTACAGAAAGAATATGGTAATTTGGTATCTAATCCTAACGACATCATATCTCGTATAGGATCAGGCTATAAACAATCTCCTGGCTATCAATGGCGATTGAATCAAGGTGAGAATTCAATCAACAATGCAGCAGCAGCGGGTGGAATGGCTGGAACCGCGCAGCATCAACAACAGGCTGGAGAATTAGCAACTAATCTCGCTAGTCAAGACTATAACGATTACATGACTAATGCACTCGGATTATATGGGACTGGATTAGAAGGTGAAAAAGGTCTTGCAACATTGGGGGCTAATTCTGGTAGCGACTTAGGAACAAGTTTATCTAACCTTCTACAAGGAAAAGCTGGTTTGAATTATGCGAGAGGTGCAACTAAGAATCAAATGAATAGTGATTTATTTTCTAGTATTTTGCAGCAATTGAATACAAACAGAAGCGCTGGGCAAACTGACAAGTTAATTTCTGCATTAATGCAGAAAAGAGGATAATAAAATGGCGGTATTTAATTTTAATCAATCTGCATTCCCGATATTGTCACCTCAGCAGGCGAGTCCTCTCGGGGGTGTTTTATCGGATGCCATTGCTAAAAGATTAGCTGCTGCACAAGCTCAGAAAGCAGAAGCTCAGGCTCCCCTTGCTGGAGTGACATCTCTCGCCGATGCTTTATCAAAGATAGCTTATTCACAAATAGTTGGCCCTCAAGCTGCAATGAAGTTTATTGGTAATGAAAGAGTATGGCCTAATTTACGTGAATCACAAAGAACAAAAGGAGTTCAAGATATAGCTACAGCAGCAGGAAATTTAGGCGGGAATAATTTAGCTTATAATTTACTTCAAGCTGCGCAAAGTAATCAACAATCATCTCCTGGCTTATTTGACGGATTATTAAGTCTATTCGGAGTAAATAAATCACAAAATACTCCTGAAGTGACTAACCAGAACATGCAGGGTAAATCAGTCCAGACTCAACCAATTCAATCAAATCAGGATGTTCAGCCTGTTTCAACCACAGAAACCAATGTTTCTGGAGTGCCTAAAGTTCCTCAAACATTGGGTGAACAACCTACATCATTTCAGAATGAGGCTTATTATCACAGTCAACAAGCAGCTGCAGCTGCTCAAGGTGCTAAGCAAGGCGAACAATTAGCAACCTATCTAAACAATATGAATGATATGTCGCAATCAGCTCAAAATATGGCACAGACATTACAGTCTGCTACTAATAGGATTGATAAAGTTTATCTTCAAGGCCCAGGACTTCATAGACTAAAAGATTTAGGTGCAGATGCTGTTCAGCTTAATAAAGAATTAACTCAAATGGGTATATGGAATGCTGGAATCCTTTATGGGAATGGAACCACAAATGCAAAAGATGATGCAGCTGCATCAGTTAAATTGTTAATGAGCGATCCAATTAGAGCCAAGAAAGAATTCGGTGAAAAGATGGCTGCTGAATCTCTCCGTATGCAAATAGGTGGTCAATTCGTCAATATGGCTAATGAAATGGGAATTACTGATAAAAATAAAATACAGCAAATCTGGTTTAACTATAATAATAAATATCCAGCATATGATTATAAGAATCATAAACCATTAGTCAATAATATCGATAGGGATGAAAACCAGGCCAACTTGAAAAAGTTTATTGTTGATGAGTACGCGGATCTTAAAAATATGCGTTCTAATGTTAAGAGACAATTAACTAAAGATTTAGTGCAAAAAGCTAATAATGATCAAGCTAAGGCTGATAGAAGCAATAATGACGAAGGAATTATTGAAATTGCTAGAGATCAAAATGGCAAGTTTTATAGGAAATAGAAATGGCAAAACTTAGAAAATATGAAGGACAAGTATATTCATTTCCTGATGATGCAACAGATCAGGAGATTTACTCGCATCTTGAAAAAAATCACGAATCACCACAATTAAGAGATTTAAAAACAGCGCTCGGTTATGGAGAGCCATTAAAAAACCCTATAGAAGCGATTAAGCATGTTGTTGCAGGATTAGGTAAAACTGGCCAGGAAATCGGAAAGTTAGGAATGGAGGCTATCGGCAGAACACCTGGCGAAGATATTAACTATGATGAAATACTAGGTATAAAGAATCCTAATGCAGCCGGACGATTTATCGAGGGAATGTCAGCATATGGGCCATTCGGTAAAGCAGCTTCCCTATTAAGATCGACTAAATTTATTCCTCAATTAGCTGCTCAAACCGCTGCTGGTGGGGCATTTGGATTAACTCAAGGTCAGCCAGGTCAAGAAAATGGCTTTGGTTTATTGCCACAAGGCAAAACAGGATCAGCACTTGAAGGAGCATTAATCAATGCTCTAACCCATGGTGGGGCTAATGCTCTTGAAGCAATGAGGCCAAGTAATTTATTAAGAGGTAATTTATCGCCGGAGGAGTTATCAAGAAATTCATTGATAACTCATGGTACTGAAACTGGATTGGGTGATGTAATTCAATCTCCATATTTAAAGAGAATGCTCGAAAACACTCTAACTCGTTTACCATTCAGCGGTGCAAATGAATCGCTAGCCAGAACTGGTCAAAATGTTGTATCGAGAGGTGAAAACATATTAAGCAATATGCTTGATATTAGAGATAATACGACAGGTGAACCATTAGAAGTTGATCCACATAATATTCCTGAAGAAATAACTAAAGATTTAATTAATCAACATCAATTACATCAAACTGAAAAAATTAAGTTATATGACAATTTCAATGATGTAGCACAAGAAACAAATTCACATCCAGAATTGAAGAACTTCAACGAAGCTTTAAAAAGAAATAAAAATGTCATTAAGAATTTAAATTTATTACATGGTGATCCAACGGGTTCAGCAATGTTTGATAGATTGATTGAATCTGGTGGATTGCCAGATAATGAAGTAAAACTATTATCAAAGCAGGAAAAAATACCTACATTTGAAAATAAACTTAGAGAATATAGTTTAAAAGATAATATTTCTAAAGTTTTGGATGATGAATCTAAACTGAAAGAATCTAGATTGGTATCTAGAAGTGCCACAATGCCAAAAGTTGAATATATAAAAGACCCATTAACCGGAATTAGCCGTCCTCAATATTCCACAGAAAATATAAAAACAAAAGAAGGATTTGGTAATAAACTAGAAGGAACTTTAGGAGAAGGAAGTTTTGTTGAATATCCTTCAAAAATAAAAAATGTTAGAGGAAAGGAGGGAATTCCTTTTATTCCAAATTCACAGTTGGGCCAGGGTGGTTTTGTTGAATATAAAATTCCTCCTACGTATGAGAAAGTAATAACTAAGAGTGGTATTACTTCGCCAGAAAAAGGAAAATTAAATTCTAAAGGACTAATTGAATCTGAAAAACCATCCTATACAGATGCTAATATTCTTAAAGGGCGTTTGAATTCACTTGCAAAATTATCAAAAAGCTCTCCTGACGCCTCAGATCGTTCAATGGCAAATGTATATGCTGATCTTGGCGCAGCGTTAAGAAAAGATGTTAAAGAATCTGTTACCAATAGTAAAAACCCAAAATTAATTAATTCTTATAATCAAGCAGAGGAAAATTATGAAAAGAAATATTCTAAATTCCTTGATGAAGATATTTATTATTATTTAGCTAACCCGAAGGCCAATCCAGAAGAAATTATAAGAGACTTTATCAAAACTAGTCCTAATGCTGATCTAGCCACTCAGATTACGAAGCTAGGAGCATCATTATCACCAGACAAACGCCAATTATTAGGCTACTCATATTTATCACGCGCTCTAGATAATGAGGGCAATTTAAATCCATCTAAATTGGGAACCGCAATTGAAAAACTCAAACCAAATCAGTTTAAGGCCTTATTTCCTGATCCAAATGTACGCAGACAGTTAAAAGATTATAACAAATTACAGTACATGAATAAAGAAGCACAGAATCTAATGTTCAATCCTCATACAGGACAAAGAACTGTAGATACTTTATCCACATTAGGACTGGGATTACTGGGGCAATTCGCAAGCGGAAATTTAGGCGCTATAGCAACCCCAGCCCTCACTATAACTAGCGGAAGGCTTGCTACGAAGGCTTTGACGAGCCAAAAACTCAGAGAATCCCTAATCAAAAAAATGATCGAGAAAAGACCATTATTTAATCAGTCTAATAGGGTTTCTATTACTCAAACATTAGCTCAAGCGCTTGCTACTGCATTACAAGGAAATCAATAATGGCTAACTTAGATCCGCGCTTTATATGTACAAGTGATGTCGATAGCTATTTCGTGGACAATGCCTCTGGCTTGCCTATGTCTGGGGGTATTGTCACATTCTATTTGGATATTAATAGAACGGTATTAAAGCCCGTCTATCAGCTTACTGGTGTACCTGGGAACTATACGTATGCCCCTTTAAATAACCCTATTACGCTATCCAGTTCAGGCACGTATCAAGATGCACTGGGAAATAACATTGTTCCCTATTATTACCCATTTACGGGTACTCCTGCCCAAAATACGAATGTACAGGAATTGTACTATGTTGTTTGTGTAAATTCTGGTCTAGTTCCACAATTTACCCGTCAGGGATGGCCTCAAGCAGCTGGAAACGGCGAAAGCCCTACTACGGGCGCTGAATTAATAAACTTCATTCCGAATGGGCAATTTCTAGCCAATAATAATGCTATAGCGATGCTCGCGCCTAATGTTCAGCCTTATGTCCAATATAATCTCGGAAGCACTATTGTTGATGCTCAACCTATAGCGCAAGGTGGATGGAATTTTGTTTATACCAATGGCACGACAGCGACATTCAGTAACTCATTTTCTCAAATCCCAAATAGTGGTGGCTATCCTGGTATAACTAGCTTTCCTAGATATGCATTCAATTTTCACTGTACATCAATAGGTGATACGCCTCTGATAAGGGATTTACAGATTTCATGGCCTGATGTTTATAAATTTTCAGCAGGGGTTCAATCAGGAGGCGTATTTCCGACATATAATTTATTCTTTAATGCTAAAAGTAATGATAGCAATACTTATATATTTACTTTGGAACAAACGTTCTATCTTGGCGGAGGACAAGCGCCTGTCGTAATACCATTGGCTACCGTCTCTATTGGATCAACAAGTTATGCTACATACAATTATCAGATAACATTTCCTACGCCTGCAGGTTCATTAAGTGGGAATAATGATGACTACGTAGCTTTATCGTTGCGTGGGCCTACAACTCCTTGGAATGTTTCTGTTACAGATTTCGTCCTATATGAAGGTGATACGGCATTAACCTCATTCCCAACAGATACTAATGCAGAGATGCTTTCTCAAGGCGTTGCCGGATGGATGCCTACGCCTAATCAAAATGGAAATGATCTTTTTCTTCCATTGATATTAACTCCGCAAGGAATGACATTTGATCATTCTCAGATAGGTATGATCGAAGGAAGTATTCAAACATTTATAACGGTGGGGAGTATACATTATGGAATTAATAATCTTCTTTATTGCGATGGTCAGACATTATTAACATCAGGATATTCTTATTTAGGTATTCCATTCAGCAGATTGCAAAGTGTGTTGTGGAATCCTACATCACAAGTCCCATTATTTGGCACTGGCTCTAACTTTGCCCAGGTAAGCATTAACTCCGGCGCTACATCTCAAATGATATTGGGTACAAATGCTGCAGGATCTGTTACCAATCCTGCAGATGGTACAACAGGAACGGGATTCACATTTACAACGACAGCCCCCCTGAGCAACGCTGGACATGCAAGCTATGGTTATAATTGTTATGCCAATGGGCAATCAGTTGTTAGTTTTATATCGACATTCACTAACGGAACTCATAGTGGAAATAGTTTTGCTGCTGGAACAAGCGGGATGACATTCACAAACTATGGAAATGGTCTTTCTGGGCCACTCTTTGCTGCAAATACAACGGCACTGTCCGCTTCAGCATTAGCTAATACAGGTAGCGCAGGAAAGTATTTCACATTCTCCAATCATGCAACTGACTATTATGTATGGTTTTTTGTCTCAAATGAGACTGATCCAGCTCCTGGTGGAACAGGAATAAGATGTAACCTGATTTCTACAATGGGAACTTTGGATGTTGCAAATGTCATTGCGCGAGTCGTTTCAGGTGAACAAACAAATGCTATCAGCACAGTAGCAGCGAGTGGTATGACTGCTGGTAGTTGGTTTAACTTCTTCGCTGGATCCGGCCCAATTGAATATAGTGTCTGGTATCAAATAGCAAGTTTACCTTCATCAGCGCCAGTTCTTCCAGGTACTGCAATAATGGTTCAATTAACTGGGACAGAAACTGCTGCTCAAGTAGCTACAAAAACACAAGCTGCGATAAATAGTTATTCATTTGCCGTTCCTGATCTTAGAGGGATGTTTTTAAGAGGAGCTGATCCCACAGGCGAATGGGACTTAGACTTTGAATTAAGATGGATGATTAATAACACTTTAAATTCAATTACAACCGGATCATTTGAATTTCAGAGTTATACAGCGCATGACCATCCTGGTTCGATGGCTTTTGTGAATACCGGTATTGCTGGCAGTGGCATGATCAGTGTATTTGAGCCTACTAACACCAGTACGGGAACGGCTGAACTTCCAATAGCAATTGATGGTGGTACTGAAACAAGGCCAGTCAATATGTTTGTTGATTACTATATTAGATATTAGGAGATTTTAAAATGCCTACAAAGATTCCATTGAGTGCAAACTATAATAATTTGCAAGCGTCTGATGCCCCATTGAGCGATACAATATGGCAAACAGAGTTAAAAACAAGCACTGATACTACGATAGCAGTTCCTAAATCATCTGACCTTGGAGGAACCAATACAGCATCAGTAAATTATCTTGTAGCACGAATTAGACATACTCCAAACAATGATGTTTGGTTTTCTGTGAATGCAACTGCTGTTATTCCAAGCAGTACAACTCCTGTTCAGGCTTCATCAGAATTATTAGATAATAATGTTTGTGAATATCTTGTTAAAAGTGGAGATGTACTGCATTTCATTAGTGCTGCATCTGCTGCTTATGTAAGCGTTGCATTTTACTGGCAGACATAATAGGGGATTATAATGACGATTAACCCTCAATATTTCTATCCAACGGTTATTGTCAATATAACCAGTTTGAACGGCGGAGTATTTGGCACAGTCAAACCGACTGATGTTTATCCTGCTGTTGATGTGACTGATCAAACGCAATCCCCTCAAGGGACGACAAAGCCGTATCAAATACAACAGTTAGTTAATTATATCTTTGGTGCGCTTGGTTTCTATTTATATGCTCCTGTACTAGCTGCTGCTACAGGAAATCTCACGGCGATATATAACAATGGTATATCAGGAGTAGGAGCAACATTAACCAACTCTGGCTCTCAGACTGCATTTATTCTGGATGGTCAAACAGGTGTATTAAATGGACGATATCTTATTCAGATGCAAAGTAGTCCATTACAGAATGGTATTTATATTTTAACTAATGTCGGATCATCTACTACAAACTGGGTATTAACTCGCTCGATAGATTTTAATCAAGCTAATACAGCGACAGTTCCTCCTCCTAACGGAATAATTGAAGATGGTATTGTATTTGTCGAAACTGGTTTTCTATATGCTGGCATATATTGGCAAGATACATTCTTACCTCCTGTTGTTGTAGGAACTACTGCTATCAATTGGAGTATATGGCAATTTGTTCCAGCCCAGTTCATTTGGCAAGTTATTACGACACCATCCGTTAATGCATTAGTTGAGCATGGCTATATAACTAATAGAGCTTCACAGGTTCAAGTTTTGCTTCCTTCGACATTTAATATCGGCGATGTTGTTGAGGTTAGGGGGCTAGGGACTGGTGGATGGGCTGTACTGCCAAATGTCGGACAAACAATTCAGTTTGGTAGTGTAACAGCATCAACATCAATTCAATCAGATATTCAATATTCAAATATTACATTGAGAGGGATTGTCCCTGGTTTAACCTGGACAATTGACTCGGTGAATAGTAACCCAACATTTTTATAAAGGAGATATTAACGTGAGTACAAATAATCAGATAAATGCTACAGGCCCATTATTAGACGGTAAGATTTATATCGGATCCAGTAGTGGCCCCGCCATTGCTGAAAATATAACGCCTGGAACAGGTATAAATATAACAAATGCCGCAAATAGCATTACCATTGCAACTAGCGGAGGTGGTCTAACATGGTCAACTGTAACGGCTTCTACTCTTTCCGCTGCAATCAATAACGGCTATGTATTAAATCATGCTTCAACTCCATGCGTTGTTACATTGCCTGCTACTGCTGCATTAGGTAGCAAGATTGAAATTGTCGGATTAGCTGGTTCAGGTGGATGGACTCTGACAGCAAATACGGGTCAGACAATCCAATTCGGCAATACTTCATCATCTTCTGCTGGCTCATGGTCATCTACTAATGCTGGCGATAGTTGTTACGTTGTCAATATTGTTGCAAACACAACGTGGGGACTCTCCAACGCGGTGTCCGCAGGTTTAACGGTTGTTTAATGGAGTAAAGCATGGCTACTCAAAATATGCTAAATAGCCCTACCTCAGCAGCTATAACTTGTACAACTACAAATGATAGTGCGAGCGCAGGGCATCTAGGGCAATATGTCTCTAGTATAATACCATTTGCATCTGCAGTGACTATGGTTTCAAGTACAGCGACAGATATGACTAGCATTTCACTTGCAGCTGGTGATTGGGATTGCGATGGATTGCTTACATTTACAAATCTTGGGACGGGCGTTAATGGCTTGCTTGGATGGATTAGTAGTACGTCCGCCACTCTTCCAGATGTTTCATTGAGAGTTGGCATAAATGCTACAGGAATGACAGCTAATTTCTCTATTGCTATTCCCAGAATAAGATTTAGTTTATCAACTACTACCACAATTTATATTTCTGGTTATTTGAGCAACGTTTCTGGAAATGGGGCTGCATGCGGATATCTTACTGCGAGGAGGCCCAGATAATCACCTAACTTGTCTAATAGCTGTAACGATATAGTAATCTTTGAAGAATACCCGAAGATACATGCGTGTACATAACGACCAACGCCATGCAAGAGATTCCTTTGTAGCGTAATGTTGATAGGCAACATCATAGTCGCCAGGTGAAATGATCTGATAGGGATCGAAGTTCATTTACATATTCTCTATTGAATCAATAGATACATGCCTGAGCCTTAACTCGAGAATTTTATCATTCAACACGCTGATAATTTCTGAATACATTTCGATTTCTTTCTCTATTTTCTCTTTTGCTTCTTCTGCTGTCATGTTAATCCCTTAAAATGGCAATAGGCCACCCGAAGATGGCACTATTTCGCTATGAGATAGATTTTCTATTGCCGAGAAGCTATATAACAGATTACTATTTAATGCTCAATGAATTTTTCTGAATCAGTCTAGCCCCTGGCACTTCAATACCGCCAGATATAGCTAGCTTAATCGCTTCCTTGGATATTTTAATTTCGATCTGAGTGTATTCCTCTGGAATCGAATCTTCATCAAAAATTTCTACTGATTCAGGATTCTTTCTGAGTTTAATCACAAATTGAGGACAAGATATTTCCTTGATCTCACTCTTTTCCATATTGGCCAATAAATATCCTTTAATCCATTCCACTTGATCCTTGAGTGCCTTTTCCCTTGCTTGCATGGCCTTGCGTTCCTGTTCAATTGCTTTATACTCGGCCTCCAGTGATTTCATAGCTCTCACAGTGTTTATGCATTTGTCCTGTATTGGTTTATCTAGTTCATTGAGTCGGTTCATGGCCGACTCATTTATTTCACCTGTTTCAGAATCAAAGAGACTATCCTGAAGGAATTTATACTCATTTGCTAATTCGTATAATCTAAGACTCATTTTGGCAACCCTCACATGTTCTTGGACAGCCCCATCCATCGTCATCAAAAAATTCACCGCAAGACTCACAACAAGCGCCTTCTATAACTGCATCTGCTGCATCACCCATTTTCTTTCTCCTCTATATAATGATCCATTGAACCGCTTATTGTTTCGCCTATCTCATAATCAAATCCTCGGCAATATTGATATAGATCCTCTAACATTTTTCCAAGTTTATCCTTTGGCATAGAGTCGCAATGTTTAGATATAATTTCCGTAAAGCCTAATGCTGCGTGTTCAAAGCCTTTCTTGTATACATTTAACTCTGTAGGATTCATTATCATTATTCAGTAACCTCTTTTTCTTTGTCCATCTCAATTTCCATTAAGTGAATAGCATCATGCAATTTTTCCGCTTTAACGGATTTACTAGTATCAGGTTTCCAAGGGCGCTCCTTATTCCATGAAATTTTGTAATAAGATGACCAATCTTCATGGTGTCCAAATTCTTCAAAAGCATTTATTCGCTCAATCGTCACTTGTATATGATCTCCACAAAAACCTTGAGTCGGAAATCTTTTTTCTAATATTTTCTCTATATCCATTATTCAACTTCCCCCGTTTCAGGATTGCTATAAGATTCTTCTGATTGATTATCTATGCTGGATATAATTAATTCAGATTTTCTTTTATCCTTTGCATCAATCAACTTCTTAAATAGATCAGGTTTAGCATTGAAGTCCGTTTTCTTTATTCTTCCAAATACAGATTGCAGTCCATCAATATGATCTTGTGAGTTTATATCTGCCATGAAATCAATGAATTTTATCTCTAGCTCGGTTGTATCTTCTATTTGCTGAGTGACTAACTTTTGGTTGTTGGCAGCTTGTCTGTGAGCATCGAGATTGACTTTACTCGCACCTTTTAATGAATCCATTTCCGATTCATCATTAAATCCTAACCCACATATAGAGAGCGTCACACGGCGTTTTGCTTTAGTCTCTGCCTTCATAATGGCGTTGCATAAAGCATCCCCCTGGAGTCCTTTAATCGCAATAGCACCTGTTGATGCATCTTTTCTTCCATCAGGTGTAACGGCATGAGCTGTCACGATATAAATACCATCCATTGTTTTCGATTCAATATTCTCAATTGAAACATGATTTATCGTCCTTAATTGCTCAGTCGATTCCTTGGAGAAGTAGAGTATTTCTTTACCATTAAATTTCATTAATTTTATAGGATTTGTCGCTGGATTAAGTCCTAAACTCTTACATACCCCATTAATATATTTCACTTTTTCAATCGATGAAAGGCTAGCTAAGTCATTCCCTAGGACTACTTTCTCCATAATCGCGCCGTTTATCTGATGCGGTTGAGCCATAACTTGATTAGATGATGTCATTATAAAATCACTCCTGGTTTGGTTAAAACGATAAATAAAGCCGTCATTAAAATTGTAGCTAATAGTAAATCCTTCACGTTCTCGCTAACCCACTTTTTCAGTGGGCTGGCTAAGCGTTCTTTTGCAGACATAAAATCTCTAGTAAGCATCGCAATTCTCTCCATGGTTGGTTGAGCAATATCCCTCGAAATCATCGTAATTAGTGAAATCCTCATCCGGCCAGCAAATACGGCAGAGAGGTTGATCACAGTTGGTAATAGAATTATCTTGATCGCATCGAATGGTCATTAGGTTGCCTCCGAGGTAACTAATGAATGGCCGTCAGGATTGATTATATAATGGTCAAGGTATGCTTGGCTATCGTCCACGATATAATGATCACATTTTGTGCAGCATTCTGCGTTATTTCCTGGTAGGGGGTATAACTGCCCACCGCAATTCTTATGCTTCCACATTTTTACTACCTCATAGCGATTTAAGGGGGAAAGCTGCTATTAAGCAGCTCTTTTTCTCTTTTTTGGGGTTACATATTGAGCAGCCCTTTCTTCATAATATTGAATGTGTTTTTCAAGTTCGGCTTCTGTTTCAAAGAATGCTGTGAAAGTCATGATGTCCTGGTTGATATTGGCGGGATTGTTTTGCGCTTTGCTCAATCTGTCTGCTTGAATAGTGGTCATCTTCATCTTCTTTACCCTAGTTAGTTAATATAGAGATAGTATACAACAAATTAAAACAATTGCAAACAATATTAAATAGATTATAATAAATAAAATGAAATAAAGGGGGATAGAAATGTTAACTAAAAAGTGGTCAAATACGGAAACAGTACAAAATAGGAGCTTTCATATGGTAAATGCGGATAATTATAAAACAATCAAAGAAATGGCTAAAAAGTACGCACCATTATTTACCGAATCATCATTAAGGCAAATGCTTCATAAAAATACAGATGGCATTAATGATTGTGTATTTAAGATCGGAGGGAAGGTGCTTTTTAATGTAGATAAATTTGAGCATTGGTTTAAGCAACACGAAGAAAAGATAGGTAATAATTAAAGAGAGGACAAAAAATGTTTCATCAATTAATGGCCTATTTCAGATGCCCTAAATGCAGAAACGTCCATCCTAAAGATTTCAGGTGCTAGATGATATTCAACCCTGATAAAACAATGGAAGAAGCCTGCAAAGCTTATGATCTAAATATGCAATGTGATTTAAAAGCAGAAATAGATAAACTCACTGATATGCTTAAAAGAACTTTATCTCATTTACAATCCATGAAGGATGATCATTGGGAACATAGTGAATCAGTTGACTGGTTAGATGATGATATTCAAGAATGGTGGAAAGCTAATAAGGGTAAGAAATGATTAATTGTTTTGTTTGTGGAAAATTCATCTCATATAATGATATTGAATCTGAAAAAGTAGACGTTCATTTCCAACCTGATAATGAATATACATCGGAAGATAGATATTTTTCGCATAAAGAATGTGAAAACAAGGACAAGAAATGAATCTCAATCCTAAAGAAGTGAGAGCCTATATTTTAGGTCTAGAAACTGCTGTTCTTACTGCAAAACGATATAAAGGCATCAGTATGTTAAATTATATTGGGGAGCTCGAAGAAATGATTGATCAAGCCGAGAATATTCATGGATATCGGGAATGGCTAAAAAAACAAGGTGATACGGAATGATAACTAAAATCACAGATGAATTTTGGATTGATTTTGATAAGGTCTATTACATTAACCGAGTGGCTGATTGCATTTATATTTTTGTCACTGACATGAAAACACCTATACAACTTGAAAATGCAGAAATATTGGAGCCATTCTATAATGCTTTGTATGATTATCTTGGATATGACATAGAATGTTGCTCTTTGAATTTCAATAAGGCTAAGAGCGATGGATGATGAACATTTATTTATCATCCCTGGAATGCCCCTTAAGGACTTTCCTATCGCGCCTACTGATCAACCTGGATGCAAATTAGTGACCTGTAATCATTGCAATAAAAAAATGTGGCTATCAGAAAAGAAGAGGATATTGATAATGGAGCATCCTGAGCCATTCGTGGCATGTTGGCATTGCTTATTAGAGATGGCAGAAAAGGGCGATATGAAGTGCGATAAATTGATCAGGATTGATATATGAAAAAACAATTCACTGAGATAGATGAAAAAGAATTGCAGAGAGCTTATTTTGAATTTATGAAAAGATTAGATGATCTTTACAAATTGCTACCCGATGATGAATCTATATATAAATCCTATAGAGGTATCCATGTATCTGCAATTAAACTTTGCGAAGAAATGATTAATTATCACAGTAAGATGGAAAAGAATTAAATTATTTGGGATTGATATATGAAAGATGAAAGCTTTGCTAAAGGCTATGAGCATGGAATAAGAATAGGGTTACACTTCGCTGCAAGTAGATTTATGCAGCCTATTGAGAATGTGACCGGATTCGATGATTTAGTAAAAATGGCTGCAGAACATTTATGGTTAGAGTTTCATGGGGAAGTTAAATGAAATTAGATCTTGAAGATTATACTGCTATCTTTTTGCTATTAAGTTTTGCATTTTTCGTTATTAGCATGACCATCTTAATATTACATCTTTACTGGTGATTTTATGAATCTTGAGTCACAAGTAGTAAGTTTAGACCTTGCAAAGCGGTTGAAGGAATTAAAAGTTGAAAAAAATAGTCTTTACTATTGGCAAAGATGTTTAATGTGTAATGATGATTGGAGCCTATCAGAGGGTAAAGCTTCTGATTATGAACAATGTTCAGCCTTCACCGTTGCTGAATTGGGTGAGATGCTTCCATTTATAATAATGATTGGCGGTTATCCAGCCGAACAATTTTTTTATGCTACAGACCCTGAATGGAATGTTGACGAAAATAATAAACCCACGACATTATTGACACCAAAGACATATTATTGTGTTTATATGCGTATGCAGCCTAACTTTATTAAGAAAGAATTTTTAGATACAAGCGAAGCCAATGCCCGCGCAAAGATGCTCATTTATCTAATCGAGAATAAACTTTATGAACCTAAGTGAGCAAGTATGTAGTCTTGAGTTAGCGAAAAAACTATTAACTATTGGGGTGAAACAAAATAGTTATTTCTCTTGGCTTAAATTAACTGGTCAATATGAAGTTTGGCCTACTAATTACTTAAATAATAGAGAATGTGCTGCCTTCACCATTGCCGAATTATTATATTTATTGCCTCGCATGGTTGACACTAAACAAGACGAGCCATTCAATACATACAGATTTAAAATGGAAATGATGATTCTTACAGAAACAAATAACCTGGATGATTTAAAGCGTGTCTACTCTGTAAATTATGAATGCGATACGTTCAGGTTTTCTGATTTACCAATTGGAAAGCAATTAACTAGTAATATATGGGATGATAATCCAGCTAATGCTTTGGCCAAGATGCTGATATATTTGATTGAGAATAAATTAATAGAGGTTCAGAAATGAGAAGCGATATTAAATTAAAAAATTGTCCTTTTTGTGGATCTACACCTGAATTATTGACACCGCATGATAAAAATCATGCTTATATTGAATGTAGCCAATGTTGCGCTCGATCAGATTGGGCTGTAACTTCGGAAAAAGCTGCCGAACTATGGAATATAAGAATAAAAAAGGAGAAAAAATGACGCTTTTAGATAATCCTTGGCGAGAGGCTGAAAATGAAGGTAAAAAGATTGCTGAAATAAATATTCAATATTATATAGCCAATATTATTGATGCCATTAATGCAATGGATAGAGATTTACGAGTTGTTTTAAGAGAAATAGTTAGAAGAATTGATGATCTTTAATCAAAACAATAAAACAATGGATGGATAATGATGGATAACTTTAAAATTGAATTATTAGAAATGTCTATCGAGAAAGATAGAAAACTGCTTAAGACGAATTACTTTTTATTAGCCTTAAATATAATGGCTATCATACTTAATTTAGTGCCACTAATCGATGGAAATACGCAGTTCGAGTGGGTTAATGGCGGGGGTATCGGGTTTTGTTTATCTAACGTGTTTTATATATGGGTGATTATGATAGGCGAAATAAAAACTAATATTAGGCTAGATAAAGAATTGCTGAAAGCATATAAGGAGTACGAATGCTGCACAATGAAATTAACTTAAGAATGGAGAGATTGGCCTTATGTATTGGCCAGGTAGTTGGTCAAATATCACAGCTACTAAATTCAATTAAATCAGGCGATCTAAATAGAGACTACATATACAGAGAACTTCTTGATATAAGCAATGCTGCCGGAGTTCATTTGCATGAGCTTTACTATAAACATTTGGATAAACCGGAATGAGCGAATTAAAATCATGCCCATTCTGCGGTAGTGAAGCTGAAATGTATGTTTCTGAGATTGGCGCTAAACAGGGCGATGGATTCTGGATAAGATGCGACAATTGCGAGATTGAGCAGCATGGATTTTATTCTGAGGATGAGGCTATAGAGAGATGGAATAGGAGAGTAACATAAAATGCCTTTATTTAGGTTTCACCGTGGTCAATTGGATGATTCATTAAAGACCACTGTTATAGTTAAGAATATGACCGACCTAATGACTGTTATTAAGCAATCTTATGATATGTTTAAAGGAGAAAAAAATAATAATTTTGGCATTATTACGGGCTTTTATCCTGATGAACATAATTGTTTTGATAAAAGATGCGGATGGTTCACACAATTGGTTACATGCGATATTTTGGAAAGAGGTATATTTTTGCCTGAAGGATTTTTAAGCGAACCTTTATAAGTTCTATGAAATGGTGGAGGTATGGAGTAAATGAAAAGAGAAGATTTTATCGAAAGATATTCAAAAAAAATGCATTTAGGGGATGGGTTATATGTGAATTTTGACGGATATCATATTGTTCTCAGTACAGAAAGAGAAAGTGGCAATCATTGGGTTGGCTTGGAACCATCCGTATTTAAAAATCTCTTAGAGTATAGAAAAAATCTTTATGAAGATGCTGAAAATATAGGAAAAGAATAAATGAAAGATAATCGCTTCAGAAAAGAAAATTACTGTCCCTATTGCGGTTATCTTTGTGACGCATCGACTTTATTGTTTAAGAAAAACGGCAAGCCTAAGCCTGGGGATTTATCTTTCTGTATAATGTGTACTGAACCATCAGAATTTGACAAGAAATTAAATCTTATTAAATTTGATCTAAATTCGATTGAAGATGCTATTGAAAGGAATAGATTAAAGGGAATCCAGGTTCAAATGCTTCTATATTGGGAAGCAAATCCCGATCCTAGAAGAGATAAAATAATCGGTAATCTATAGGTGAATAATGAATGTATTAAGAATTAGATTAGATGAGGAAGATGTAAAATGTTTGATTGGTGGCGGTTGTCTTACAATTAAAATTCCTGATGAGCCGGATAAAGTCCTTTTATACATGGCTGACATTGGTTTTCATAATATTGATAAAATGATGAATGATGTTGAATTTAAAAAAGTGGAACCTTATCTGGATTTTGAACGTTTGAATAAAGTAGGTTGGCAAAATGCAGACTAAACTGAATATTTATTAAAAAGTAAAGCAAATGCTGACAGATTAAATGAAAGCATGAAGCAAGCAAAAGAGGGTACTTTATCCACAAAACCAGAATAATCCCTGTATAAAATAAACTCTGCTTGTGTATAACTTTAAGATTTGAGCAATATAAGAATAATAATAGAGTTAATGAATAGAAGTTAAACTAAAATAAGGATTTTCCATTACCGATAATGTTAATTATCGGTAATTATATGATGAGGTAAATAATGGACAGTGATAAGAAAATAAGAGAAGTAGGGAAAGCATTAACGGCTGCTTTACTCCCATTTGTTGAAGATAATTTACAAGTAAGTGAGTTATTTGATGCTCTTTGTATGTTCATATTAATTAATCTTAATTCTATAGAAAGAGACTTAAACTTTCACAAAGGACATTTATTAGAGCATTTTATCAAAACTCTATCCATGAATTATCCACCTATATTTAAGGAATAAATAATGAACAAATGGATCAGCGTAAAAGATCGACTCCCCGATATTTACCATGAAGTCATGTTTATATTTGAAATCTATCGCATGAATGGACAAGTAATTAAGAAAGATATTGTCTGTGGTCACCGCGATGAAAAAGGCTGGAATGTTTGCTATCATTATGTTTCTGTGCCATTAACGAATGATGAGAAGAAATTGAAAATTACACACTGGATGGAATTGCCGGAGTTGCCTAATGAGTGAATGTAAAAAAGGCGATATTATTTTTTGGGAGGGTTTTGATGCGGCTATCGAAATGGTCTTAAATTCTCTTGATAGCCAAGATAGTAATATTATCGCTAAGTTTTCGGTTTGGGATTTTATTGAAGATTTTAAAGCCCACATAATAGAAGAAGCTGAATTACATAAAAAGGATGGCTAATGACAGTTAAAACTAGTGTGCTGCCAAAAGATGTATTCAAAATGGGTAATATGGCGAGAATTTGCGGAATGTGCCAGAAAGTTCTAACGCCTGAAAATACAGGTGATTTAGGATATTTGCAGCCTAATTGCAATGATTGCACTGCTAATGCTCCTTGGATAAGCGTTAAAATAAGATTGCCTGAAATTGGACAGCAGGTCTTGGTTTTTGATCATGGTTGTGCAGGATATTATGAAACTGGTATTCAGTCAGGAAAATACACTGGAAAAGAAGATCCTTGGCAAGTAACTCATTTTTGCGAATCTTCATATTATTATAAAGTAACTCATTGGATGCCACTTCCGAATCCACCGGAGAAAGAATAATGAAAGATAAAAAATATAATCTAAAATACTCATGGGATGCAGTAGCAGGTAACTTTTCAAAAGAGGATATAAAAGGCGAACATGACGGTCTTTGCGATGCGATGATGGTTGTATCCATATTATTTCCTGAAGATGGATCATATTCTCAAATGATTATGTCTGCTGACGGAAGGACAGGAAAAGAATTGAGCCAGGATGATATATTCAAGGTTTGGCAGATGATTGCATTTACTTTAGAAAGAAATAATGGGCTAGAAGGATGGCATAAAGAGATTATAAAGCAAGTTTGTCTATCTATCAGACAAATAATCAAAGCACAAAGAGATGCCGAGTTAATTTCTAAAGAATTACTAAAGAGCATGAATTAAATGAGTCTACAGATAAAAATAATCAACCCTAGTAATTCAGACCAATTTTATATAATCGATACTAATTTTCATAATAGTTGTCCTTACTTTCTAAGAACTCATGATGGTCAAGGTATGGGGTTTAGTCCTCAACAATTGTTTGATAGTTTAGATAAATGGTTTCTGGAGAATATGTGATGGCAACGGTCATAGATTTAAACGAAGTTAAATGCCATACCTGTAAATTACAAGGATACTTTATATCTAATAAAAACAAGATAACAGACACTGGATATAAATATATAACAGAATACCGATGCTCTAATTGTTTTTCATTATGGGCTACCAAAGAATCTGACGCTAAAAAACCTGGTATTTTCACAAGATTCTATAGGAATGTAATTATGTTTTATTGGAGACTAATTTATGGCTAGACCAATAGATGCAGATCCTAATGATGATTTCTGGTGTGGATATTGCGGAAAGGATGTCAATGAGAATCGTGACCCAGGCGGTTATTACATTTACTGCTCACAGGAATGTGCCGATAAGGATGAAAAAGAAATAAATGAGAATTCTAGGTAGGCTTAAATGCTGGTGGTCTGGGCACGATTATAAAAAAGATGATCTAGATGATTACAATTACACCTATTATCCCGATGGGTCGATATTTAGAAGTATCCGCTTCAACATAATATGTTCCAAATGTGGGCATAGATTATTGTAATTGAATACAATTGGTGGCCGATTGAATCAGAAATAAGTAAGTGTGTTCATCATTCAATATAATAATTAAATGCACTTCTAGTTCTAATATTCAACCGACCATAAACTATTTTATATTCTCAAGTTTTCCTTTTAACTCTTTTAAAGCGGACAAAACTTTTTCTGTCTTATCATTTCCTCTATCCTTCATTAAAACATATTCATCTGCAATATTAGGATCAGAATCCATCGCTACAAGAATACTTTTTAGTGTGGCAATTAAGTTTTCCTTACTTCTAAACCATGCTCTAACATGATCATCTGAAGTATAATCGGCTACCAATACATACTCATCATTCTTAATGGCTGATCTAATTGTTAAAATCTTATCGAGATTAATAATAATATCTCCTATATCCTCTCTCTCATGATCACTTTTCACAAGGAACATTTTACTCATTTTCATTATCCTTTTTATTTATTTGGTGGCCTATTTTCCCATTCGCTCTGTGCATGGTAATTAGCCGGAGCATTGAATAGTATCTTCGGCCATGAATTCTAAACATTAAACCAAAGATAGCAATAATAGATCATAAATAATGTGAGCGTTAAAACCCATGTAAATTTATTTCTCTCAATATTACTTTCCGTGTTGTTATATAATTTAAGACATATATTTGCAGCTTTTGGTGATATAAGTCCAATAGTGCTAATTAAGAAATAACTGCCTATAATTGTGGATATTAAATAGAATAACATTATTTATTCACAATCATGTGGCGTTTCTGGACTGCATTTTACTGGATTACCATTATTTCCGGCCATTACTGGTGTTATTGCTGATATAAAGATTAATGTAGCTACAATTAATGTTTTCATGATACTTCTTCTCCTTCAAGTTTTTTCTTGCTAACAAAGCTTTCAAGTACCTGAATGACCAATTCTGACATTTTTATCTCTTTCATCACTGAAAGAACTTTTAGTTTCTTCCAGACTTCTTTGGACACTCTGCACTTTACATCTTTTCCTGTTTTATCCTCTTTGGACATTCTGAACCCTTTTTAATAATTATTATATTGCGGATATTATTGAATATTAAAAATAAGTCAACGCATTTCAGATACTCATGATATAATTTTCTTGGCTGACGATACTTAGCCTCTCTGGTGAGAACGTAAGCACCAAGAAGGGAGCCTAGGGAAAATAGGCCAATAGTTTACGGCGAGCGGTACACGACCCCAAAAGGGACGGAGGGTGAAAGTCCTTTGCTTGCCACCAATTTATGGCAATAGCGGCGTGGACGTGACACGCAGGTGCTAGCAACGAAAACCGGCCATCATTAACTAGCGCGTGAAACAGGTTTTCTAGCCAGTTCAATTCTGGCCTATTGCCTCCCTACCCCATTACCTCTTTACAATCTCTCGAATTTAGGCCATTCTCTTGCGCTATACGGGGTTTTTTACCTATTACTGAAAAAAGTTGCATTGAAGCTCAAGGCGAGCGAGATGTTGGATTGTTTTTATACAGGGTTTGATTATGATATTAGCGGGTTCGCCCGCCAGCACCTATCTTCTTGGTTGGAGAGTCTGTGCTAGCGAGCGCTTAACTGCCCGATATGGGCAAAATAGTAACTTAGCCTTCACCACGGCACAAGACCCCAGACGGGGTATTTTCAACTTTATTTCACTTTTTCTCAAAAATGCGACGCTTCCACTCGGAGGCGTTGTTTTCTATTGTTTAAAATTTATACGGAGAGAATTTTTATGAGTATCGAAAAATTAGATTTTCAAACGATAACTAAGGAAGAATCGTCCTTTACAACATTTTCAAATGAAGAAATTCAGAAATTTGATGATTTGGAAGCTCTTGGTGTATGGGCTTATATTCAATCATTAAATACCTCCATAGTTAGCTTCAAACAAATAGCCGAGCATTTTAATTTATCAATAGAAAAAACATTATCTATTTTACGTAAAATATACCCAGGTCAAGGAGTGGCATCCAATGAGTAATTATCAACAATCATTTTTTACTGTTCCAAATCAAATAATGCAATTAGAAGGTTTAACAATTCAATTGTTAAAGTTTTATGAAACTATTTTCCATTTTTGGTATAGCGGTAAATCTTGCTATCTTTCTAATGAAGCGATTAAAGAAAGAACAGGGATGAAATCAGATTCTACTATTTCCCATGCTTTTAAATTCTTTGAAAATGCAGGAGTGATGAAAAGAGTTATAAAAGGCGAACAGAGATTTATAGTGAATGTTTTATCTACAGAAATAGATAAAATGGAAATAACGAATACTAATACCCCCCCCTCGCTGCAGCGAGAACCCACCC
>Ga0210396_10000697_pt1 | contig 40317 bp, 55 predicted proteins | sample IncBWH17OmetaG_FD_155466 | JGI IMG/M metagenome (GOLD analysis project Ga0210396, IMG submission 155466) | Forest soil microbial communities from Barre Woods Harvard Forest LTER site, Petersham, Massachusetts, United States - Inc-BW-H-17-O ... | reverse complement strand
GTGGTTGGTTACGCCACGCAGGCAGATGGGAGTAAGCGATATTGGCATTTCGGACTGCAATCTCGCCCGATCTTTGAGCCTCTGTTCGGTTACCTGATCTCGTCCCATGTAATCTTTTCGAGCGACGGCGCAACGCCATGGACAAACCATCGGAAGATGCATAGCGCACGGCGAAGGCAATGCAAGAATTGGTTCAATCCGCAGTGGAGAGATCGTTTGCTTGCTACCTTGCATTGGTTGTCGCAGGGTGCGTCGATACTTTGTATTCCTGCTGCGAGTAGCGAATTTATTCAGGTCTCGCTAAAGCCTGAACAATTCGAGAGCGATGTCTCATATGATGACCCGCTCACTCGAAAGGAACGCTTGCCGGGCTTGGAAGCCGAGCCCGACGAAAGCAACAGAGTGGAGGAAGAGACCGTAATCGAATCTGATGACGATGAAGATGATTACGATGAGTCGGAAGCTGAGGATCAACCGTGAAGTTAATCCACTTTGCTGAACCGAGTCTTCTTTTCCGGCATGAACAATCCGTTGAAGACCCTCGTGACGGTCTCACAATCTTCGGCCCACTCGATAAAGGGTCTCCATATGGAATTAGGACTGGCGTCGTTGGAACGAAGGTAGGTATCCGTCGCTTCTGCGATTGGGCTGCGAAGATTCAAAAGCCAGTAATCGAACACGATCCCGATGAATTGTTCCAGTTGTCACATCCACCGTATCCGGGTTTTGAAGCGGCATTTCGAATCCCTCTGAACCCTGTTCCTGTCTTCGAAATTGAAATCAGCCGTGCGGAAATCGACAAGTGTCTGTTTCTTTCGAACAAGCACCAGCGGGTCTACAAGACCGTCGATCTGTTTGCCGAGACAATATTGAAAGCACTCAAGAATGAAGACGTAAAGGTAGATGTCTGGTTCGTCATAGTTCACGACGACATCTACAAATATTGTCGCCCGGAGTCCCACATTCCAGCCGAGCAACGCATTCAGGTGGTGCCGAAGGTCACGCAGCAACGAGCACGCAGGCTACAAATTGAGCCGAGCCTCTTCGTGCAAGAAAACGTTGAGGCAACTCCGTACTTGTACGAACCAAATTTTCACAATCAGTTGAAGGCTCGACTTCTTGGGCACGATGCTCCGACACAAATTGTTCGAGAGAGCACGATTGCCCATCGAGAACCCGAATTCCTGAATCGTCTAGGGAATCCACGTCGAAAACTTGACTCGTTGCAATCGAGAATCGCATGGAATATTTCGAACGCCGCATTCTACAAGGCTGGCGGTCGCCCATGGAAAATTGCACAAATTCGGAAAGGTGTTTGCTATATCGGCTTGGTGTTCAAGCAAGACGGGCGTGGCGGCGATCCACGCTCGGCTTGTTGCGCAGCACAGATGTTCTTGGACTCTGGTGATGGGGTGGTGTTCAAAGGTGCAGTCGGCCCGTGGTATTCACCTAAACGTGGTGAGTTTCATTTGAGCAGGCAGGCTGCCTTAAAGCTGGTGACTCTTGCAATCGAGACATTCAAGAATGATCCCAACAACAAAGACCAGAGTCCCCCCGTTGAGCTATTCCTCCACGGGCGAACTGAGTTTAATGATGAGGAATGGGCAGGATTTCAGGACGCCGTTGAGACGAAGAAAACGAATCTCGTCGGTGTTCGGATTAAAACAGAGAAGAGGCTAAAGCTCTACCGCTTGGGATCGCACCCTATACTTCGAGGTCTAGCATACGTTCAAGACGCACGAAGAGGCTACTTGTGGACAAGCGGCTTCGTGCCGAGGCTCCAAACATACGATGGAAAGGAAGTGCCACGCCCGTTGCTGATAGACATCTGCCGAGGAGACGCAACGACCCGTACAGTTATGGGAGACATAATGTCGTTGACAAAGCTGAATTACAACACTTGCAAATTTGGGAGTGGTTCCCCTGTGACGCTTAGATTTGCCGATGCGGTCGGCGAGATTCTTACGGCGGGGCCGCTTGAATCTGACGCCCCCCTGTCCTTTAAGTATTACATCTAGCGTATCTCGGGCGTGATATTGCGCAGACAGTCGAGGAGCTTTACGAGGGCCAGCGTGTCCTGACCGCAGTAAGCGAGCAATGCCTGCCGCTTCGCTTGACGTTCAGCTTCACCGACCGCACCGTTAATAATGGCTTCCCAAGCTAGCCCAGCAGCCTGCCCGTTCGGTACTTCCATTCCCTCGTAAGTCATTTCCGGCACGAGAGCAGGAAGAACCGCTTTCAGAGAGAACGAGCCCCCGAATGCCGGATGGTAGACGTGGTTGCGTACCGCTGGAAGCAAGTCCCACAGACGGCTCTGAATATCTCTGATGCGTTGATTGTATTCGGGTAGCCAACCTCCAAGTTCCCAGAGGCGCTGAGACTCGAATTGCTCGTTGTACACAACAATGCTCCCACGCTCGCCCAGAGCCTCGCAGAGCGAAGAGATGAACGCAGGACGAGGATCACCATTATCCATCGCCAGAAATTCGAAATGGTTGGGGGCTGCTCCGGGCTCCTGCTGAACATGCACCGAGAATTGAAAAGGTATGTGATCGTAAGGATGCATTCCCATGAAACGGGGGATTGCCGGATTGACGGTCTCAAAATCCATGAAGTAGAGCGGGTATTTGAGAGCTTCAAATTCGGTCTTGAAGTCTGCGCTAAACCAAGGCTGACCCGTTTGCATTGCCGTACAGACACGACGCTGGAACTCGCTTAACTCGAAATCAGCGGGTATCTCGTGGATGGACTCGACGCCCATTTCTTCAAGCTGTTCCGCTGCGCTGGCATGGAGCCGTGGAAGGTAGCCGATGTTGTCGTCTGGCAGGGGTTGATTGCAGTGGTGGAAGAACTCGCAGACGACGGGATTGATGCAATGCGGCCCCGTGGGTGTATCGGGTGGGCTGGGCATAGCTAGAATGCGGAATTGTGAACGAAGTCGAAGCGCAAGTTCGGGTTGCAAGTTCTTCGCTCTGGTTGTGAGGTTTCGAAACAGGAAGAACTGGTGGGGATCGACTGTCGATCCAGTAAGCACATATTCCCGATTGATGTGAGCCAGCCACACTGAAGCTAGTTTCAAACCAAAGCCAGAAAGGACATGGCTCTGAATTGCCACGTCTTCAAGGTGCTGGTCTTTCAAGTCGGCGGTCGATTTTACTTCGACCAAGCGCCAGTGGCTTTCTTTCCGGCGTTGCAGGATGTCAGTTTTGACAATTACGCCGTCATGTTCAAACGCACCCTCGAATATTGCTGGAACTTCTGGGTTCGTAAGTAGCTCTTTCGTGATGCGGAGTGCTTCGTTAAGCGATCCGCCTTTAACCTCGACTCCACCGGGGAACAACTGGCGGGCTAGCAGCCCAACTTCACGTCCCTGCTCGATGATGGCTTCTCCCGCCCCGTTTGCCTGAGTCGCTAGTTCAGGCTCATGGACGAGGAGGTAGAGGCGCTTGAGACACTGGATACCAGCCATGAATTTGGTTTTTGAGATTTTCATCACATTGCCCTCAGAAGCCAGACAGCGCCTTCAACGCTGCGACGATGATAGCTGGGCTGAAGATTCCTACAAGTACCCAAAAGAAAAACTGAGCATCACCCGCCCTCTGAAACGCTATGCCACAGTAGACTGATCCGGCGAGTGAGACGATGAGAACAACGAAATTTCGAAAGTGCCGGGGCTTGCCCAGATGCTCCAAGAATCTCAATTCTGCATCCGTATAGTCCTCGTCTGTCCCGCCCCTCCGTGAAATCAGCCACTTTGCTTTACAACCATGACTCACACGTCTGACTACGATCCACCAGAGCGTCAGGGCAAACGGGCCGAGAACGACTAGCAGCACCTTGGTCAGCCAAATCTCATCGGCGCTCATAATGCGGAGACCAAAGACCAGCACGCCGACGAACAACAACGGGGACACTAAAAGGAAGACTGCCCACAAAGCCATGTGCCAGACGAATCGGAGCGGTGCAGTGATGACACGTACATCGGCGCTGGTTTCCATGGTTTCCTCTTTATGCTGATGTTTATGCTGATGGCTATTCGTTTGCGAGTAATGCGGTGCTCCTGATCTGCTGGGTCTCAGGAGATTTCTTCGGCGCTCCCGTGCTATCGCAGAGCGCCTGCAATCGGATTCTGTACTTGGTCGTCAGCCCAGCAGCGGCGTCAACCGCCTTGACCGCCTTCTTCAATTCTTTTTCTAGCTCGTCCAGATCAACGAGCGAGCGTCGGACTTCTTCTGCCAAAGCGGTGTTCTTCTGGAGAAAGTCGGCCCCCTCAGTGCGCATGCGTTCCAGCAGCGGGCGCAGAACATCGAGGTCACGCAGGAGCCAACTGCGGGTGGTTCGGAGTACCCAGACGCCATCCTCCTGCGCCCAGCGGCATTCACGGTCAGCTTGGCGAAGCTGGCTTTCATCTTTTGCGACGATGACGCCCACACTGACATGCCGTTCCTGAGCATCCCGGATCAACTTCTTGATGTCCGACTCCGTGATTGCCGATTTGTCCTTGTTGTCAACCAGCAGCCGGGGCTCAAGCGCAGCACCGCTGGGGTCTCGGAATGCCAGCAGATAGTCGCCATTTCTCGCCAACTTCTCGCTGATACCGATTCCTGCCCACGCCCGTACTTCGTCTTCAAAGGTGAGTTCTTCCAGCTTTCCACGCCGAGCCACTTTGGACATCTCGATTTCGAGTTCCTGATTGCGTGTGCGCAGGCGAGAGAGGTCGGACAGATATTCTTCGACCCGCCGCCTGAGGTCTTGCTTGCCAGACTGCTCTGAGAGAATCTTTGCTTCGAGTTCGGCCCTGATGCGCTGGCTTTCGAGGGCGCTATGTTCCTTCGAGAGCTTTATTCGAGCCTCAAGCTCCTGCACTCTAGCGACGTGTTGTTGTTCTGCCTCACTGACTCGCCGAGTGAGTTCGCACTCGAAGCGAGCCCAAAGAGCCTCACCGTCATGTCTGTATTGGGTATGTAGCAGCCTGAAAGCTTCCTCGGCACTCAGTTGGGCAACTCGTGCGAAATCCTTCACACCCAGCCGCTCCAGAATCTCAGCACGGGTGAGTTCGCCCGTGCCACGACAGAGTGGGCATTCGATGTTGTCAGGGCTGGGCGGTTGAACAGAGGCTAGTTTCTTCTCCACATTCAAAGATACTGAGCAGCGGGATAAATTAACTAGGAATTGCTCGGTAACGTCACCAAAGATTTTGGCGTAACCGGGCACTGTTCCTAGTCGATCTCCCCGATGGGTTTGTATCTTGAGTGTATGGAGGATTCAGCACAGATAGTGCGCATCGCACTCGCACTGATTGAGAGGCAGCGCCGCCTTGCTGACTCCCATGACCCTCTTCAACGGGCCGGAACACTCTGGATTGCGGCCGAACTCAACAAACGCCTCTCCCGTTGCACCGACGCACAGATCGCCGAACTGCTCGCCAGAGCCGAAGAACGATTGCCGATTTTCGAACCCGAATTCGCTGTCGTTGAGCACGCCCGCCGAAGACTGTTGCGTTCTGGACAGATGAGCCTTTCGCTAGAAAGCAAGGACTTGGAAGTTGTGCGAGATGAAGGCGTCCACATTTTGAACGCAGAGGTTGCGCTTTACAGGGCGAGCATTCCGAGTCTCTTGCTTCCATTCCAGCGGAACCGATTCGCCAGCGACCTGTTTATGGTGCCGGATGTGAGAGAAGCGAGAGGCTGCCTCATAGCAGCGGGATTTCGATCAGACGAGCGGAGCAGATCAACGGTGGTCGATGCGGACAGTGACCGCCCTGTCCGCCTTATCCAAGAACGCTGAGGTCATAATGACGAAAATTTGGGAACGGCTTTACCTCGGAAATTATAGGGACGCAGAAGGGCTGGCAACCGCAAATCCATGCGGGATCACTGCGGTTATCTCGCTCTGCGAGGAACAAGTGCGCCGGGCAGCGAAGATCAGCTACGTCCATCTGCCGATTGCTGACTCCCGCCCAATCGCATCGCAGAGGTTTGAAGAAATCACGAAGGCGATTGCGGACGCCGTGCGGCGGGGCAACCTGCTCGTCCATTGTGTGGGCGGAATGAGTCGTTCACCGATTATGGTTGCAGCGTGGATGCATCGTTGCGGCTATGCGGGAGTCGAAAAGGCTCTGGCAGAGATCGCAGATATGCGTGACATCGACCCCTCCCCCGTACTTCTAAAGAGCGTAGAGGAGCGCCTGAGCCAATGAAGAAAGCCGCAATCTATGTTCGTGTTTCGACTCCCGACCAACACGTCGAGTCCCAACTTTACGATCTTCGAGAATTAGCGGCACGACGGGGCTTCGAGGTTGTCCACGAGTATGAAGATCGTGGTGTTTGTGGACAAAAGGCACGGCGTCCCGGTCTCGACGCCCTAATGGCAGATGCACGGCGCAAAAAGTTTTCCGTCGTGCTGGTGGCGGCATTTGACCGCATCGCAAGAAGCACGAAGAACTTCTTGCAAATAGTGGACGAACTGGACGGTCTGGGAATTGAGTTTGTCAGTCGTCGGGAAAACATCGACACAAGCGGCCCGATGGGTCGTCTCTTCATGACGCTGATCTCCTCAATCGCCGAACTAGAATCCGACCTCATCCGAGAAAGGGTGCGGGCCGGAATGCGCCGGGCGAGGCTCGAAGGTAGGCAAATCGGTCGTGCTCGGCTCGATGTAGACCGCCAGCAGGTCGTGGATGATCGCCGTTCTGGTATGTCGCTGACTCAGGTTGCACGGAAGCATTCAATCAGCCGAGCAAGTGTCTGCCGAATGGTCAAAGAATCGAATTCTCATCTGGCTGCTAGCGCCAGCACGGGAGAACTCGCATACCACGCCGGAGCGTAAGCACTCCTATGTCCGAGAGCCAGCAAACAAAAGTAACGGCACCCGTTGCAGACGACCGGATCGGGAAGCCATTCTTGGTTATGGCTGGGAACATTCGCAAATGTCTCGTGTGCGAGGAACTGTTTACACGAGAAGTAGCGCCCCGGCACAACCGAGTGGTGTGCTATCCGCCGGAGCAGTAGTCACTTGCGGGGAAGTCTTATGCAGATTGGCGAACCACTCAGGACGATTGTCGTGGAGCCGCTGGAGCCCCCTGTGAAACCACCGCAAGAGCAGCCGGAGCCCAGTGCGCCCGAACCACAGCCGGAGACCGAGCCAGTCACGAAATGAGGATTCCAGACTTCATTTCGCCGATGGTCGGATGGCGTGTCTGGCAGTTGGATGCCAAGGGACTAAGGTCTCTCAATGGCGAGCCGTGGCTGCACGGCAGACCGCTGCAAGCTGGATGCCGGGTCTCTGGCGCACGCAGCCTACCGCACGATGCGCCCCAGTTCTCCTGCAAGTGCGGAATCTATGGCAGCAAGTGTCTCGACCACTTGCGCAGGACACTATACTGGCAATACGGCGGCGTTCACGGTGAGGTCAATTTCTGGGGATCAGTCGTAGAACACGAACAGGGATTGCGTGCGGAATTTGCCTATCCAAGGTCTTTGTACCTGCCATCGGACATGCTGCCCGTCACAATGAAGAAAATCCAACCTCGGATTCAAGCTCTGGTCGGATACGGCTGTGACCTCTTCATCGCTCACGATACTTCGAGCATCCCGCTCTGGCGCAAGGGATCGGGACTCGATGCGGCCGGGCTGGAGTTCCTGACGAGCAGAGGGGAGAAATGGTACGCACAGCGCAAATGCGACAAAGTGCTGAAACCGGGCGACCGTGTAGCGGTGCTTGGTCGTGGCATTGCAGTGGTACAGGAGGTCATCCATGAGCACGTGCACGCCATACTATGGAACCGGAGCTTAATGCGGCTTCAGCGCAGGAAAATTGTTTGGGCCGAGCGCAATGGGCGCTGGGAAGTCAATGAAACGCAGGATTGTCGCACAGAATCGCTTCTACCGATAAATCCTTCTTGCCGATTTTAATCCTGCCTGAGCACAATGCTAAGCAAGCCCGAAGTATTCATCCACAAATCAGCAGACTTGTTTAATGCTTGCTGTTGGTCAAAGCCTTCAAAGTGCACGGACTCAACTTGAGAACCATTCGCCCGCCTAAAAACAACTGCCGTTTTCCAAATAAGGGGTTTTGGCAAATCTGACCCGACGCATGGGCCTAATGCTGCCCGTGTGTCAAGAGCGATTTGGTTTACCCCAGAATAGACAAGCTTAGTGCCCAGCGATTCAACTCGTCCACACACGCCTTGAACAAGGCGTTTCACAGCCACTTCGACACCCTTTGCCCAAGCGGCAGAATTTCCGTCTCTGCCATCAGCGTAAAGCAAATAGCAGCTACCATCCCACGTTGCTGAATGATAGCCATTTCCACCAAGATTTGATATGCGCAGTCCACCATGAAAATCAGGTCTGCCGTCGTCAATTACGTAATCAGACTCTGGCTGTGGGCATATTCGTTGACGAACATTACTGTTCCCTGCCGGAGTCGAAATGTATACATCCTGCTTTGGTATCACAGTTCGCTCCCAGTAGGAACCGTTGATTTCGAGTGTCGAATCGACAACATAGCTCTCATGCAGTTTTGAAGTCGAGTGATCATCGCTAGAGGATGAAGGAACTATGAGATAGCGCACGGTGCCGGGAAACTTGCTGAGATCGAGGGGATAAACTTGATGGTTGTAATAGACATCGAGGTCTTTAGTCTCAGCCGGGACATCGAAAATCGTGAAATCCCCCGTTTCACTCGTTCTCTGAGCAGCCTTTAATGAAGTGCCCGGTACTCGCACTTCTGCACCCTCGACGGGACGCAAGCCCAAATCATGGTTCTCGTTGATGAAATAAATGCTTCCTCGAATGACCGCTGTGGAAGAGGGAGGGTGAATAGCCTTTTCGATTTGTGGCCAGAGCATGAAATAGAAAAGGGCAGCACCACCGAGGCCGATCGCAACTCGAACAGGTGCGGTTGATGGCACAATCGAGAAGAGGACGACGGAGACGGCCAGAGCCATCATTACGCCAGCGATGACTTCTGCCAAACGATTGTTCTTTAGACTAGGAGCAATCAAGACAAAAACAGACACCCCGATGCATACGAAGAACACGCCGAAAACGGCAGCCACATTCGGCTGTTGAATCTGAGCGTCTTTCCTGCTTGGCGCTCTTGAAACAACGGGTTTCTTCGGTTCCTTTGTTGTAGGACTCCCGTTTACCACGGTTAGCCTCTTCTTAACGCAATGAGTCTAACAAAATATCGGGTATTGAAAGCTGCATAAAATCATTTGCACCGATGAGCCGGAGCACGATTCGCACGGGAGTTGGGAACCGTCGCCGAGTAGGGTCATGCACGATGGTTGGTGAGGAAAGCTGATACTGCACGCCACGAGTCTCAAGCTGGCATCCTCCAGCCTCTAGCACATTCTTGACCCACTCGCTTTCTCGTCCGTAGGTAAGCGCAATCAGGAATCCTCCCGGCGCTCGAAAAACATTCACTGGAGTCCGGTAGACCCGACCTGACTTCCGACCTACATGAGTAAGAATGCCGAAGCCCGGCAATCGGGCGGCGAATCGGCTGGTGATCCGGTTCGTAACAGCCAAGTTGAAGGCTGCAACCCAGCGTTTCCGAAATCGGACGAGGAGGATTGGAGCCAGCAGGATTGCCAAGAGGGAGATGACCGATGCAGCGATTACCATTGCGGACTCCTGATGTTCTCCGTGGGTTCCTGCGTGATCGAATGTTACCAGCACGAGCAAAAGGCGGGTGGTCGCTGTCAAACCGGGCGTGGTTCGGGCGTTCACGAGCCTTTGCGTACCGGGGTGGTTCGGAAGGGGTGTTGTCCACAGCTTCCATTTTCGGGCATTTTCGCAGGAAAATTGCAACGAGGGCGGGTGGTCAGCCTGCATAGGTTCTGGGCCTTGATCCGCATCAGACTGCGACTCTGTTCGAAAAGGGCGGGCGAGCCGGAACCATCTCAGCCTTCATTGCGGTTATAAACTTCGCTCAGAAACGGAAATCGAGCGCCGCCAAAAAAGACTGCGGTCGTCATAGATGGCAGTTAAGCCACGAGAGCGTCGTGGAGTACGGCGTTATCCCGACAGTCCGATACGCCCAAAGGCACCTGTTGCAGCGCCAAAAATTAAACGAGCGGCGAAATAGCCCGGCGCTGGAAACAAAAAAGGGCGGCTCGGAAGCCACCCGCTTAGTAGTTATTCGCAAGCCTCCCTATTGTAGAGTAGGTGTTGGAGGATCAGACGACGGCGATGGATTCTGAAATTTAAGATACCTCGCTACGGCTTCTTGAAAACGAGGTCTAGCAGTCTGAAATTCCTTTTCCCATTCCTCATCAGCTTTGTTTATCCTGCCAATTTCCTCTTTGACTTTATCAATAAGACTTAGACGAACCTCCGGCGTGATGAGGAGGTCTTGACCACCGTCTTCGGATGGGTCGTAGTCGAGCTTTATGCGATTGCAGGTAGCGCAGGCGGGAACCAGATTATCAACGTTCCATCCACGATCCCGATACTTGCACCGGGGCAGCAAATGGTCGATGGTAGCCGTCTTTGAAATGCCATAAGCTTCGAGAAGAGATTGACCGCAATAGGCGCAACAGCCACTATCCCGAATAAACGCTTGCAGTGCGTTGAGATTCCACCCCTCTTTGAAATAACGTGCAGTCTTCCTCAAATCCCTAGCAATTGCTTCCAGTTCTTCTTCCCGTGACATAAGCGGGTCTCCTTCTTAGTCTGCCGAATCGAAACCTGTGCGTTTCATAGCTTTGCCCAGAGTAGGCTTCCAGCAGGTGACGACGGTCTCAATGTCGCATATCCCAGACTTGCTTCAACTCACGACCTAGCCCATCGAAGTCAGGAAAGACAACCGACTCGGTGATGCCTGCGTCTTTCAGTTCTTGCCGGATGGTGCTGATGTCGTTCTTGGGAATCTTGATCTCCATCAAGCGAGAACCACGTTGCTTTGAGAGAGTGACCAACCACGACGGATCGGTACCGAAGATCATGAATCGACTTCGTTGAGCAGCGATCCTCCGAGTCACATGTTGCAAATCCCACAGCATCGGAATCTCCGGGGTCTTCAACAGTTTGTTCTTGATCTCATCCTTCTCCGCTGGCAGATAGAGACGTTCCCACTCGTCCTCGTCGTAATCGCTGGGATGTTTCGCAGCAAACTGCTTCCATCGCTTCTTGGCATCTTTGCGGTCGGGATGTTTCTTTAGAAGTTCGTTGAGCCAATATGGATCGAGCACGTAGATGACGGAGCCGCTCTCGGGCACTCGTTTCTTCTTGTTGATTGCGAAGTGCAGAGCGATCAGTGATCCGTCGCTCCAATCGAGGAGGCGAGTCGGTACGCCGTGGTGTTGCATCAGGAAATAGGAATCCCAATCGTCATTGATGGAATTCGCATCTGCCGCTGACAACTGAGTCGCACAACGACTGAAATCGTTGTACAGATCATTGTCGATTCCGAGAAGCGTGTCAGTTGATTTCCGCAGACCGCTGTCCCTCGGACGAAAGAGTCCGGGTTGGAGTCGAGTGCTGCGGTGCTGGAGGTCTTCGGCTCGAAACCACAATTCGAGATGCTTCTGGACTCCCCAATCCCGTCGAATTCTATCGACGATGCTGAGGTATTTCCCGACCGACTTGGCTGTCGTCGTTATCATGAATGCTTGCTGAAGATGTCTCGTGCCTCTTGGCCTGTCACTACTCCGACATCAATGTCACCTTTTCGGATCGCATCAATCCGACCAGTCAAATCTTCGACCGTGCGTTCGTAGAGTGGTTGCTGAAGTTCCTTCCACGTCATTTCATGAGATCGGATGAGATCATCACACTTATCGAGAAATTCTGGGAGTCTCGCTGGATTGAATCCGGCACGAGCGAGATCGGCTTTGTCGAACTGTGCCGTCGTCGCTAAATAGTCTCCGTATTTGACCTTCTCCCCTGCCATCCCTCCGATTGCGCTCATCCACTGGTGTTCGATTGGACATGCCTTCTCACCCCACTTGCAGCCGCCTCCCGGCAGGCCGTCTCTCACTGCATAGATGGCAATCCATTCGAGCACTTCTCCGGCGTCGAGAGCGAGGCCGATGACAGCGTGCCCTGCTTCATGCGGAATCGTGCGGGTGATGAGGATTGCGCTTTCTCGGTATGCCTTGGAGACATCGGCTTTTGAGTTGAACGGCCCCGGCATCAATGAGAGGTTCTGCTGTCTCAGTAGTTGATGGATCGTATCGAAGCGTTCATCGACGAAGGGCATGACGAATTGTACGTCAGAAGATTCCGGCGATATAAGACTCGAACATCTGATTGATGAAGGTCAAAGTCTTCTGGAAGTCACTCTGGGAGGTTCCTGAGCAGACTTCGTTGACGACTGCTGCGACCGTTCGTGCAGACCACTCTGCAACCGCTCTCGTCTGGACGAGATGCGTCCACGACGCTATGTATTCATCAGCGACGATGTTCTTGTCTCGGAATCTCTTCAGCAGCCTGCCATGTGCCTCTTCCATCGTCGTCTTGCCATAGGCGAAGAGTTTGTTCGGCCTCGTGTGGACGAGATCATTGCGGAGCCAGATCAACAGAGCGAAGTCCTGATACGGCTGACTGCCCCTGTCCATCATCCTGCCCGTCATGATCCAGTGTGCAAGTCTGACCCGAAAGTCGATGCTTGCGTGATCGTCATCGGCATCGCCCATCATCTGGGCAAACGTTCCAACCTCAGCAGGCTCCGAGGACATGTTCTGGGCCTGCTCGGTCATCTCGTTGACGAAGGATTCGAGAGCAATCATCGAGAAGACAATAGTGACGAGAGCAGACCGCTGTCCGCCCTTGCGGGGATCAGCCTTGATGCTACGGATAGCATCAATCGCAATCCCAAAGAGCACTCCCGCTTCGATCATTCTCGTCGGGCGGCTTGCGAGGTCGCTTGGTTCGTTCATATCCCCGGCCAATTCTCGGTTGCGAAATACTCGAATACTGCGTGAGCGACGATCAAAGCGAATCGAGCGTCTTGTCGGGAGATCGGAGTCGGAGTTTGCGGTGTCGGCAACGGTTGATGTGGGCCGAGATGCAACATCTTGCGGAACGACGACAACGTCTCTTGCAGTCTTTCACGAACAGTCTGATGGGTGTGGATGAGTATCTCCTCCCACGCATCCTTCCCAACTCCCTTTTGCGAATAGGCTTGAGCGATGGCGTCGAATGCGTTTCGCAGTTCGTTCAACACAGCCGGATAATTCCCAACTCGGTAAAATCCTTCGGCCTGTTCCAAACGCTGGCGGGCGGTCGCCATCTCCTCGTGACTGGTTCCGGGGAATTTGATTTCGAGCAAACGCAAATCAGATACTCCCCACGGCTTCAACGCCATATCTATCCAATGGGAGCGAGGAACTGAAATATCGAGGCTCATATCTTGGAGCCGCTCGAACTCGTTCAATTGCTTGAGTGCGACTAACCCAGAAAGTGTGAGTTTCAAGCGCAAGTCGTTTCCGCTGCGAACATCTTCGATGTGCTTTATCTGGGCCAACGTCAGGGGCACAACGAGTTGAACATTTCGCTCATAGATATTCTGGTAGGACTCTTCAGCGATAGGCGTGTGCTCGGCTGTCGCTACGGGCTGATTCTCATTCCCGACAAAAATCTTGCCGTGAACTCTCAATAGTGTGTACGTGTTCTGGCCCATCGGGAGGAGTTGGAACTTAACTCCAACGAGCAATTGTGGGTTGGCCGGACTTCCTATCCCTATGATGTCGGTAGACTCCAGTCGAACTTTTCCGACGCCGTTGCCCTTAACGCTGAATGATGTCTCGCTCATCGGGATGCACGTATTCTCAAGACAAAAGACTAGCACAAGGCTATGGCGAAGAACAGGCGAAAGGTGTAGGATGCCGGGATGGATGAGGGCCGCAAACGGGTCATCGGCATCATGGCAGCAATCCTCGCCGCTCGAAAGTTGGCGCAATACGACCGTGTCAGGATGATGCCTGCGACAGTCTCGGCAATCGCAGATGCGGTTCATTGGGCTGAAGAGATTCTCAAAGAGATTGATCGAAAGTGGCCGGAGACCCGCAGATCAGCATGAGATCACGGGCGAAAAATAACGGGTTGTCAGTGCGGGGTGAACCCCGGTTGACCTCGATGGCCGCCAGATTCCGATTGGAACCCGAACAGACTAAAACGAGCGAAGGCCGGATCATACCTCTGTCATCAGAACTCGTCGATACACTCCGGCAGATTGAGCCGAAAGAGGGAACTGTTTTGCTGAGTCGGCAGGCGATTCAACAGTAAAATGTGAAGGTGAAGGTCAGGCGAAATGCCGCCTTCCCTGTGGAGGTGTGGAATGGCCGACGAGCAGATTGCTCATCCGATTCCGAAGTGGCAGCGATTTCTTCGGGAGAACCTGTCGTCCCTCATAATCCCAATGCCGACGGGCGGGAAATCAACGTTGACCGAGTACATCGACGAGAACGGCAAGCTCCTGTCTGCTCTCGGACTCTTCCTCGGATTATCTGTCTTCGCAAACACCTTAGCGGAGAAGGGACTTGCCGCAAACAACGTGGCCGACAAAGGAATCGTTCGGTTGCTCTCGTTCCTACTCTTTACGCTCGGAGTCTTGGTCTTTTTTGAACTGATGCGAAACTTCAGAGGGTTCAATTGGTACGGGCGGATTTTCTGTTTCCGTGAGGTCTTGACGCTCTCGATGTTCGCCTTCGTCTACATTTACGTGAAGATGTACTACCCCTTCCTGCTCTTCTATCTCTACATGGCAGCAGGAATGATTGGGCTGTTGATAGCCTACGTGATCCTTCAGAGTGCAATTCGATGGGTCTTCAGGAGGTCATGGTTCCGGGGTTTGAACCAACGAGCTAGAGAGGAGTTCATTCCGACGTTCGGCGGGATGTCACTGATCGCTCTCTGTGGTTTTGCTCTTTCACACCTTCATCACCTAGGACACTAACTAGATATGGCGGACGGCAAAGCGCACGGTGCATAGCGCATGGACAAAGAAACGAAGAAGCAGCACTACGTGTTTCAAGGGTATCTGAGACCTTGGGCAGAAGACGAGCTAATCTACTGTCTTCGGGATGGCAAGATTTTCCAGACGAATCTGAATGGGGTCGCTTGCGAGAGGTTTTTCTATGAAATCCAAAATCTGACTCCCCAAGAGATCGAAGTGGTGATGGGCCTTTTCAGCGACCATCCAAGCCAAGCCCTAAAGCAAGCGCAAAAGGACTTCCTGTCGATCTACTCACAGCCGATGATCCTACGAAGCGAATTGGATGCTAACGCCCCCGGAAGAATCCGAGGAGCACTCGACAGGATGATCCGTGAGGGAGAAGAAAGTCTGCATCAAAAGATTGAGGATGATCTACTCGTTTTCATAAGAATGATGTTGGCTGGCGACACGAGCTTCTACTCCGACAATGAGCAGACCGCCAAGTTCCTCCATGCTATCTGCGTCCAGTACACGAGAACAAAGCAGATCAGGGAGGCCACGACGAAACTGACTGGAACAACTTTCCGGGGTTGCGATGTTCGACGAATGATGAGCGTTCTTGCTCCACTAATGGCGATGGCGGTTGCTCAAAGCCTGTATATCGACAAAGAACAGTTCATGCTCGTCCTACTGGAGAACGACACTAATACCCCGTTTATTACCGCTGACCAGCCGATAATTAATCTACATCACTCTCTCAACGGGAAAGCGCCCTTGAAGTTTGAACTGTACTATCCGCTTTCTCCGAGTAAAGCGATGCTGCTCGTAGAGAAGGGAAGCCCGCACGACCGTCTGCCGGGTTCGGTGTCAATCAACAACTACAACGTGATGATGCTTCAGAACTCATGCGAACAGGTGTTCTCAAATTCTGAAGAGTACCTGAGCAGCCTCAAAAGCGTGATCCGGTCAGGCTAAAGTTCTTGCGTCGATTGCAGGGCACCTCAATGAACGCAGCGATCTGGCCGAGGCGATCATGGCGATAGATTGATTAACAATTCCCGGCACAGAGCCGGACGTGACTCTGATGGACATCGAGCAGAAGTTAGAGCAGATGTACGCCACACTTCGAGATCGTTTTGAAGCGGACTGCAAGGCTTTCAATGTCATGATTAAGCGATAATCCGTTCAGATGGCAATCGAACTCATTCGTGCTGACGGGGAGCCTGTTGCTCTCCGCATAGACGGCAACGACTTCGCCTGCGAAGAAGAGACCTACCAGACCACTATTCCCAAGAACTTTCTGGAGGGAATCCGGCTGTCAGAAATTCCTGATGAAATCTCGATTAAGCCTGTCGAGTCGATCAAAGGCAACATGATTGAACTCAATCACGACATCGAACTGTCCACGTTTCGAGATGGCGGTGCAACAGCAGTTATCGAGGAGATGTATCGCAGGAAATTCTGGGATGGGGATGTTGGCTTGACGCCTTATCTGGTAGCGCTCCGAGAAGCGTTAGACGGCGACGAGTTGACCAACGAAACTGATTTTCAAGATGACGACGACTACATCTTTCTCCACTATGAAGTCACGATCAAAGACGACCTTGAGATGCAGGAAGCTACTTCATTTGTCGATGCTGTGATTGAGCGAGTCCACGAGCGAACGGATCAACTTGTTCTTCGCCATCGAGACGGGTTAACCCAACTGTTTGACCGTGGCGGCTTCGAGGCTGATCTGTCATATTCGCTTGGCCGACAACAACGAGTCGCACTCGTCATGGTTGACATCGACCATTTCAAGAAAGTTAACGATACGTTTGGGCATCGTGTTGGTGACGAAGTTCTCCGCAGTGTTGCGAAAGTCATGTTGGATCAGTGCGACGGCAAGCGTCGAATCGGGTACAGATATGGAGGAGAAGAACTGGCACTCATTCTCACGGGTGACGATGTCGCAAGAGCACTTGAACTCGCAGAGACGATTCGTGCCACGGTCGAGCGCCTTCGTTTCAAGGTTAATGATCTCACGATCACTGTCAGTGTCGGTGTGGCGGATGCCGGGGAGGATCGTGATAACGATTCACTCGTGAAGAAAGCTGACGCTCATCTTTATCGAGCCAAAGAGGAAGGACGGAATAGGGTCGTAGGCGCTGATTAGTCCCTACGATTCCAAGCGCCATCTGCGTTGAAGCATGGCGATGAGTCACGTCCGAACATCTGATGGGCTTGATCGCAGAGCGGACGGATCATTTTATCCACGTCAATTAAACTCTCAGTCTGCATCACCGGGAACAAATAGCTCCCCGCAGGGATCGTTCCACCGTGTTCCACGGCTTGTGGCATTCCTCCCATCGGATAGAAGCTGACCGTTTCGTTCGCAACCTTGAGTAGCATGGTCAATAAGAACGGCCCATTGATCGCTGCTGCTCTATAAACCTCCGCAGAGCGCTGGACAAAGGCTCTTAGGACAATGTCGATACCCGTTGGGGCAAGCCCCTCTGTTCCATCCACCTGATTCAGACCGAGTCTCCGATGCAAGACGATCATGCCGTCTCTGTGAACCTGCACGACTGAGTCGTCATTCGCTACGATTTTACGTTCCAGCCCATTGAAGTTGTACTTAACTTCCCTAACGTTGCGGTGACCGAGATGAAACTGCGAAACGCTCCGGGTGACCTGTTCGTTTTGGACATCAATCATGAAGTTTCGCCAGAAGACTGGAATAACCCCGACCATGAGGCTACATACAAGCTCTGGAGGTTCGACTGTTCCAAGCGCATCTGACAGTTTCGCTTCCGCTTCTTCGAGGCGACTCGCAGTTCTCATCACCGTTTCCTTGATTTCTCGAACGTCCATTTCATATCGCTGCCGCTCACGACGAGAAGGGATATATGTGCGGCCCTGATAGTAAACACGATGCGGTTTTGACATGCTGTTGGGCACTCGGATCGCAATGACGTAACGATTGTCCGCATTCGCAACAGGTATCGGATACGACTCAAGAGGCAATCGTTCTTCGATGCTTGCGACGACTCGTGCATCGTATGCCTGAAGCACGGCTTCAGCGTTGGGAATATCGAGTCCTAATTGAGCATCTGGATCAGGCAGACCCGTTGGTTGCCCGCCCTCGTCTCGTCGCTCTGAAATGCCGATCAGCAGGATGCCGCCGCCCGAATTGGCGAACATGCAGATGTCTTGCAGAAATTCTTTGTGCCCCCGCTCGTTGTCGGTGTAGAGCGCACTCTTGTATTCAAGTTGAAGGTGTTCCTCCAACTGAGCAGCAACGATCTGTCTAACATCTGCTTCGGTAATGTCTCTCAGCCGACGATCTTCCCACATGCTAATTACCCTCTTCTTGGCGCTCCCAGCCGCAATGAGTGCATGAACTGGTATACGGATTCGGCATTAGGTCGGGGTCGAAATCTGTCTCCACGGAATACGAGCCGCAGTCTGGGCACCGTTCGGGACTACCGCTTTCGTGCCGAATCACGGCAGTGCCAAAATTGTCGAGAACGGTGTGAACAGCGTCGATTACGAAGATGGCATCGACTCGTCTTGCACCGCTTGCGTGAGTGAGCCAGTTCGCCATATCCCAAGTGGACTTCGCAATCGCTTTGAGATACGCCCGCACCGTTTCGTTGTGCTGTCCGGGTGCAACGGTGTTGGCGATGAGAGATGACCACCCGACAACGTCCGAACGTTTAGGCGCAGCTTGGCCGTTCGGCACCATCTCAGGCTTCGCCAACGCTCGAACAAGTTGAATCAGAGACTCTCGGCATCTCATCCCTATAGCTTGAAAGTCTTCAGCTTCTTCCGCCGTGTCAAGGGCATCTGCCGCTTGTTCCCATCTGCGCCATACCGGGGTGAATCTCGATTTGTGGACTCTGTTCGGAGCGCCACGGGATGCTGCCATCATCCGTGTCGTCACGCCGATGTGGAACGACAATGTGTAATCGAGGCTGGGAAACATATCGTGCGAGTAGAGATTCGTCGGGTCTGTTACGACCCAATAACGATCTTTGTTGGTGTGAACATCCCAGCACTCGTAGTCATTCCCCAAGACGTGCTCTGATTTGACCTTCTCCGCATGAAGCACCTTCTCTCGGGACTGTACCTCGACGTAACTCGCAATCGCCTTCTTGCTCCGTGGCGATGACATTGTGAGAGTGCTGAGAACATGTTTCGGGATCGTAGGTGGGATGACACACTCATCCTCGAATTTCTTTTTCCGGCTCTTGCGCTTCTTTGCGCTAAAGCCATCCGCAATCTCATTTATGTCGATCATGGGCCATCCGCAAGACGGAATTGAACCCGACGTTCAGGACACCGAAGGCAATTTGATACGTCTCGTGACTTCGCCCTGTAGCCGCTGTGTCCCGTCCGGCATGTCAGTGATCTTTGCATCTCGATATGAACCTTGCAGGGTGAACGTGGGCGGAATCAGAAGCTCGGGCTTGCCGTTCTCGCTGTAATAAGTGCAGTGGTATTTTTCAGTTCTCAGCAACTCCACTCCGATCAATGTACGGCCGATTGTGTGCGTGTGAGTTGATGCTTCAAGTGCAATCTTCCTGCAAACATCGGTGATGTCGCATGCCGCCGCATTGTTTTTTAGCTGCTTTCTCAGCCCCGTGAAATGACGTTTCAACTTGGCTGATGACAGGTCGCCCATCACGGAGACGAGGTAATCCCGCTTTGTTTTCTTGGCGTACCTCTGAATATTTCCACTGAACGTCAGAGAGCATTTTGCTTCAGTCACCGAGGGGATATGGTGGGTCTTGACGGAATTATCTGGCGTTCGTTTGTTTTTCACTTCCAGATAGTTCGACACCGTGACGACGAACGGTTCGGAATCCCAGCCCGCCATAACGATACCGAGACATTTGTTCGCTGCCTGAAGTGGGGCAAGATCGGTCGTGGCTGCTGATGCAAGACGATTGGCGATCTCCTCAATCGGCAATTCGACCACATCCATGTTCCGAAGAGCCTCGTACACCCACAGCCCTGTCTCATGGCGCTTCGTCGCATCAACGGCGAAGCCGACCCAGCCGACAACGAACCTCGCTTTTACCCCGAGCACGACAAGCGTTTTCCGTGTCGTCTCCGACATCACTGATTTATCTGCGAAGGAGGTTACTCGGGTATCGGAGACCTGTACGACTTTTTCACGGTCGAGCACTGTGATGACGACGCTCATACGGCCTTGTAGGGAACCAATCAATTCTACCTCGCAGAGAAACAAGGGTTGGCGGACACTCTCCCGCCATGTGGCACCCAATTCCCGGCTCTGGCGACGTGATGTCGGCGTCATGCCTGCTTGAGCGTATACGCATGCTACGATTGTGACCCACATCGCTGAAGAGTCCAACGCTATTCGGAGAAGCAATTCTAATGAGAATTGATGAACGTCCTCTTCCATCGTCCGGTGATGAACTCGCAAAACACTTAAACGATCTCCACTTAAAACGGCGAAAGCTACAACAGGAACGGAAAGAGGAGGAGCAACAACCTCGTCGCCCGCTTAACGACGAAGAACGCAAGATTGTGCTCAAAAAGACTACCAGCCACTGTCATCTCTGCGGTGGCGATATGAATGAGAATGCCGAGGGGGAATTAATCGAGGAACGTGAAACTATGCTTGATCCTGTCAAGTCAGGGTCGAAGCGCAACAAGCCTGTGTTCGACCATATCGTTCCCCACGCCGCTGGTGGCAGCGACGATGTTGATAACTTTCTCGCAGCCCATGGCCTTTGTAACGGCGCTCGCTGGTTTTATTCGCCAGAGGAATTCCAATGGATTCTGAGAATGGGCGTTTGGGCACGCAAGCAGATGGAAAGTGGCAAAACGAAAATGAGCGAGGATATGCGAGAGGCATTCTTGAAAAACGAAGAAGATGTACGAAGCCGCCGAACAGTGAGGAATCAGGATTAGATTTCAAAACAACCCACTACCGAGAATTTGCTTCAGGTTTGAACGGGGCCATTGAATCGTTCGCCCGGACGGGAGTTGGGCCACTTAATTACTGCCATGTCAATTGATGCTTGCAAATACACATTCCCTGAATTGGCGGCGAACGTTTTGCCCGCATACATGGAAAAGATGCGAACTGCTTTGAGAAATCCAATGCAGTCGAGTTCTTTCTGTACCGCAGGAATGGGTACTAAGGGAGTTCTGTCCAAACTAGGACGGAAAGAGGATTTCTCAGGCTGCTACGTCCTCTTGCGTGAGGACAAGCCGTTTTATGTAGGAATATCTCGCACAGTGGTTCAACGTCTGCGCCAGCATCTCACTGGCACAACTCATTTCGATGCAACTCTTGCCTATCGAATGGCGACCTCCAAGACAGGGCATGAAATGAAAAGGGCGGAAGCGATGATGGATCAGAACTTTCGTAGAGCTTTCGAAGAAGCAAGAGGACTCCTCCGTACATGCAGTGTTGCTTTCGTTGAGATTAACAATCCTCTCGAACTTCACCTGTTTGAGACCTACTGTGCGATGGAATTGGACACGTGTAGCTGGAATACGTTCAAAACTCATTGAGACTGAGTTCGTGAATGCACAACGGATTCGCTTACATCCTATAGCCGGGTTCCTCCTCCGGCATAAATCTCGGCGTTGAGTTCTCCTGCTCGGCGATCCTCAGAAACTGGACAGCAAGACGCTCCAGCTTTTTCTTGTTCACAAGAGTGTTGCGCCCGCTGCTCCGCATGTCTAGCACCAGATGGGACATCGCTGTGGCGATTTCCATAGGCGTCTCAGGGGGAACCTCACTGGTAACAGAGCGCAAATCGTTCGCTAGGTCACCACGTCCAGCAGCGAGAGCCTGCCGCCTCATCGACGCATCGGTTCGCCCTTTCAGCAAGTATTGGATGCTCCGCAGTCCTCGTCCAAGCTTATGCCGTTTTGACTCGACCCACTGCGTCCACGTTAGTCCCTTGGGAGCGCCTTTTCGCAAATCCGTCCGGCGACCGGGGGCACTCAGCCGTCGATGCATCTCCAAGAGAAACGGAACCAAGGCAGTGAAATCTTTGGCTACCTGTTCAAGGCCGGAGTCGATCCGTCCGTCGAGAGCAGTGAATGAAAGCGAAGCGGCATCCGCAATGACCTTAATCTGCCCCTTCACGGTTGCGGGCAAGAATCGCTGCGACCTCGCTATTTCAGGATCGAAGTTTGTCCAAATGCACTCGCTTCTCTCTTCACCGCCGTGTCTCACTCTCACGCAAAGCAACTGCATTTCCCTTGCCCAGATCGGCGCACCGAGTCGATGCAACACCGGGTGTGGATAGCCGGAAAGAACCCAACGGAACTTCGCATCGAGCAACACATCCACAAGTTCTTCGTAATTCACTGTGGAATCGCTGTACACCTTCACCATGTTCAACGGGAATGCATAAGGCGGATCGAGCACCACTACGTCATCGCCAGTTAGCTTTTCCAGACCGAGTTGTGTCCAGTCCAGTCCCGTGATCTTCGGCTTCTTCTGGTGGAGAATCCTGTGGCAATCCCGCAATGTACGCTGGAAGCCAGCAGCAGACCCGCCGCCATCATCGTCACCACAACCGCTGCCGCCCTTCACACCAGATTCATAGAGGCCGCCGCTGTAACAAATGTGCGGAGCCAAGAGCGTTGCCATCACATCGCCATGCTTGTAGGCGTCCCGCAGGTATTCGAAGACTCGCCTGCTGCGGACGGGAACCTCAACGTTATTTCCATGCGACCGGATCGCCTCAAGGAATGTGTGGGTTTGAGGATCGTTCAACCACCAGCGGTTAAATTTGAGCCCTTGCTGAACCGCCTCCCAAAACAGGTTGCCTCGCCCGGCGAAAGGCTCAAGGTAAGTACGGCCTCGTCGAGGAAGAAAGGAAACGATTCGTGGCGCTAGACGCCCTTTGCCACCGGGATACGGAAGCTGGACTCTTTGCATGTAATGGGTTTAGACGACCGAAGGCCAACGGCATAAGTGGCAAAGGATGTTCGCCGATTGAACTGATTCATGCCCCCTCATTTCCCTCGTCGTTCTCACGATCCGCAGTAGCGTACATTTTCTGCCTGTGAGCCTCAGCTTCCTTCAATGTGTCGAAGCTGGGGCACGGGTACAGATCAAAATAGGTGCCGGGACGTTTCTCCCGCTTTTCTTGTCGTGAATGGTGACGTGACTTGACAGTTCGATGAGCACGAACCGTTTCTCACGGTCAAGTTGCTGTGCCTTGGTGCCGAGCTTCTTTCGTAGCTCAGCACGTTCAGCAGCATGTCGCTCGTTCTCACGCATCATATTGTCGTAGGTGTACTTGTGGTACGCCTCGTTCTCAATCCGGCATTCCGTGCACATCTCAGTACCCGGCTCAACCGGATTCTTCCGTGTGCAGTACTCGCAGATGGTCATTGCGCTACCTCAAGCTGCGGAATCATGTCGTCCGTCAGCGTCTCCTGCTGCAACAGCAACTCTGCCACCCGCTCGATGTACGCACGGTACTGCTTGGCGAGACGGCGTGCCTTGCGAACCTGCTTGTCGAACTCTGGCTTCCATTCAGACTTGGTTACTCGCACCGACTTCTGCCAGTCCTTCACGTGGTTGATGGTCTTACCATTCACGTAGCTGTACCGGGGTCTTATGTCCCATGTGGTGTACGGGGTATGCTTACGTTCTTCGCCACCGACTACACATCTTCCGTAGATACCTGTGCGCTCTGCCCATGCTTTGGACTTTGCGTCCCTGATCGGTTCCTTCAACATCTTGGCCACTTGCTCGTAGTCGTAGCTGTGACCGTAACCGTCAACGTGGTCGATGCCAAACTCGACTACCGCAGCGTGACCCAACAGCCATTCCTCGATACTGTAGGCGTGCGCCTCTTTATACGGCTTGTCTAAGTCTGGCACCGACCTGACGCAGCCGAGGAACTTTTTGCTGGGTACGATGGTTGCGTTCTTGATGAAACGTTTGCCGAGTCGTGCGCCGAGAACGTGTCCCGCTTCATGCACGGCAGTCGTCCAGAGGCGCATCCGTTCGGTCTCGGCACGGCGGTCTACCCAGCACTGCTCATTGCAATAGACGACTTCACTGTCTTCCCAGCGAATGCTGTCAGGTTGGTCTGCCGCCACGGGCTTGCCGCACTGGAAGCATTCGTTCGGGTTGACTTTCTTATTCTTCATGGTCATCATCAGGCTGCGCATCACGCAGCGACCGGATCGTTCCGGTTTCAACCTGTCTTCGGAACCCGCTTGTTTCCACCCACACCCGATTTATCGGTCGGGTGACGCCGTGAAGGACTGCTTATTCGTAGCTCATCGCCATGCTTTGTTTGTCTTCGAATTCCGTCACTGCTTGCAATGCTTGTTCTGCGAGGGCTAGCATCTGTCGCTTGCTCAACGGATAGCGGTCTGCCTGCGCACGATAGATGATCGGGTCACCATTGATCATGTGCAGTGAATCCTGCCCGGCATAGACCTCGCCCGATGCACCGACCGAAGCCGAACATCCCGCCGCTAAGCACGAACGGATTTCCTTGGCCAAATCTTGCTTGCTAATCATTTTGTTTCCTTTCTTCCTTAGGGATTCTGATGGTCTCATCAGCAGCCGCATGACGGCTGGACGCCGGGGTGCATCGGCGTTTCGACCTTTTCACGCCCATATCCGTGCTTCGCTTGATTTTGGCATTCAGTTCAGCAACCCGTGCTTCGAGCTTCGCTCTCGTCTTGGGAGTCATAAGCTAATCACCTGAACCTGCGGGTGCGGTGTGTCGAAAATCTGATGGGTGAGTTGCGCCTGAAACTGTTGGGTCTGGGTCAGGTCATCTGGTGTGGGGTTGAAGATTATTTCCCATAGCTTTTCATCTTTGTAGGTTTCGTAGCGAATCCCGACGATAGCTGGTACGGAGATGATGGCGATGCGGGTGATAGCGTTGCGGGGGATGTCCCCCCGATGAGCTACGGTGCCAAAATGAAGCAGAGACTTGAACCAGACATCGTGCGCTCCGGCATCATTCTCAACATAATATCGAACCGTTTCCTCGTACTCTTCTCGATGTTTCTCTCCGTTTTTCCCCTCATGGTTCACGGCCCAGTTCACCATCGCCATGAAATCCTCATCTGCGAGGAGATTGTTGCGGTCGAATTGCGTATAGTCCATTTCAATGACCGATGCTTTGGGACAATCCTTTCCTGTTTTGCGGGACTGGATGATGGTCTGCATGGCGTAATGCACGCCATAGAGGTCGGTGAGATAGACACAATCCTTGCGACTGGCGAGATTACGTGCATCCCATGTGCTGGGTTTGTCTCCCCGTGGCCGCAGCGTTCCACCGTTGAGAATATCCTGCGCCACGAGTTCCACGGTGCCGTGGTAGATACGCTTGTTGCGCAGGCCCGTAGTGATGCGCTTCTGCCGCTCGATTTCCGCCTTGCGTCGTTTGCTTGCGCCCATTAGTTATTTCCCTGCGTTCTTAATGCATCAGTCATCGGCTTGTGCTTGAGCCAGTCAGTGACAAGTGAGCCGTCACCCATGTCGATAACCGGAACATGCTTGATGCGTCCTGCGGAATTGCGAAGCACAAGGTTGAGGTTGTCCCAGCCCTCGAAAATTACGGGGATTTGGTTGCCGTCAACGGTCTCGTATAGGTACTGGGTATCACTACCGGGCACCAGTGCCAGAGATTGAAGTTCCAGTTGGAACCGTGCGGCTTTCTCAGTGGTGGTTGTGATGGTGCAGCCATTGGGCAGAGTAATGACTGCCATACCGCCCCACCCTTTCGTCTGCGATTTTCCCTTCGCTCGTGTCATTTCGCTCATCTCCGTTGCGCTGGTTGCGCAATCGAACTGGTTCAATTACAGACGGATCGCATGGCGTTTGAAACCTTGAAGATTGCCTTAAGATGCACCCACAAAGGCACGGCTGGAATGGCGGTTGGAACGCTACACTGCTACAAACCCTTAAGAACAGCAGGGCAGAGCCATGGCTTGGTCACGACTCCCAACACTCGATGGCGTGAAAGCGGGGAAACACTGGCTCGCCAATTTGGAGCCCTCCAAAGAAGCCAGAAGGCGCAGGGCGTTTGCGGAATTCAAGAAACGAATCGAAGCGGCACTCCCACAAGATAAGGAACTGTCTGTTGCATTACGTGAAGTGATTGGCATAGCCCAATGGCTGGGCCGAGTTGATGGGCTGCGGGAGGGTCTGGAACTTCACGAATACGGAGCAAGAATCCTTGAAAAGACAACCCCTGCGTTTCAGTCGGCAATGAAGTATGCAATCCGCAACCCCGAAAACGTATCCGCTCCAGAGATTTGTGACTATTTGGATGAGGAGATTCGTCGAACCGAGGAGCGTCAAAAGCAGCACCGAGAGAGCCTCAGCGTGAAGATTCGGCCACCCGAAGATTGGGGATGCGAAACATGGAACGAGGCGCTGAAGAACAAACGGAGCAATGTGGACGTGTTCGTCCACCATGCCGTCAAGGAAGCCTGCTCTACGAAATACAACATGCTGTGCGCATGGCGCACTTGGGGTCTGAAAAGGAAAAGCAAGTAAGAGTTCGTGCGGCTGGTTCGGAGAGTTAAACTGCAAACTACCGCCCCACCCAGTGGTGCCCTGATTCGAGGATGGCGAGGCTGAAAGGTTCGGCTCCATGCAGTCAGGAGTACAACGAGACCACATCAATTCTTAATGCTTCGGCAATCTCAGGGTATTTCGCCATCAGACGCAGACAGTTGCGCCGGGCTCGTGCTGGCTTGCATTTCGGATCAATCAGCGGGCACCGTGAGACTGAGTACCATCTTTTCATTCGTTTTGCGATGAGTAGTGGCAGTAGTTCGGGTCGTGCGTGCATTTTGCGGGTTCCTCCAGATTGCAATGCTGGTGTTTTCCCAATTGTTGTGGGATTTCTTAGAGCGGGTGATCACAGCGTCGGGGCGAAGTGCCGCTCCTAGTGAAGGGCCGGAAAGTCCGAGAAATTGACCGGAATGATCCTTGAGAACCTTTCAAATGTGGTTGGAAGAAAGAAGTCTGTCAACTGTGGACAATCATCCGGCTCTGCTCCCGATTGAGAGCTTGCGGGCAATCAAGAACGCCAAATTTCTCGGACTCGCAACAGCGGTGGGTATTCATTTAGCGATTCAGAACTGGGGCGTGGTAAACCCCTTACCAAACTTTCGTTCCAGCCACTCTTCCTCGGTCATGCCCTCGATGACGCAGCCAGAGTCTTCCTCGTCTGGGTTCTTTTCAATCTCAGCATCCACGCTGGGATCGTACTGGTCGTCATCAAAGTCCACGTAGCCTTCAGCGGTGTTGGTGTACTCGTGAACCCATTCCCGTTTGGCTGCGTCCCACTCTGGGTACTGTGCCACGTAACCCATGCACTCGTGGTTGTCCAGTGGGCCACCAAGGTAATGCTTGCAGCGACGGCACTTGGTTGGGGCACGGCTTGCACCTTCGAGCCAGCGACCCTGTTCGTCCACACGACCCTTCCAGACCTCTGGGTAGCAGATGTAGTTGGGTACCGGACGATTGGCACGAGCCTCAGCCTTACGCTGACGTTCCTCATCCAAGTCCTTCTGCCATTGGATAGCTTCCCTGAGTATGGGGCCAACTGGCGTCTGTTCACCTTTTATCCCTTTAGGTCTCATGCTTCTAATCCTTGGACAGATTTAAGATTTGGAACTGCGGGACAAGCTGAAGATTTCCCGTGAGCGCCGCAGGCGCATACTAGCTGCATGACTGTGCTGATGGCCCCACCTGCAATATCCAACCTGCAAGGTTTATAACCCAAGCTGGTAAACCCAACCTCAAGAGCTAACCTATTACGGCATCTCAGCCGTTGCTCACGGCTCAGGTGCCGTTTGGTCACGGCTGAGATGCCGTTAGGTGTCACGGTTGAGGTGCCGTTAGATGACGGTTGAGATGCCGTTAGGTCACGGCTGAGATGCCGTAAGCTCATGGTTGAGATGCCGTTTGATACCATGGCTAATCCCCCGCTGCTTCTGCCTTGAAATCTTCCGGCGTGGCAGGCTTAGGCTGGTTGGTCTTGCTGAAGGAACCCTTGTTGGCCTTGCGAGAGCCTTCCTTGTAGCGGCTGGGGCGCTTCATGTTCTTGGACTGCTCTGGGCGCTGGCGCTTCATCACCACGGCAGCATTGACTTGGTACATCTCATGCTTCACGTTGTTGCTGTCCGTCCACGGACGGGTGGTGATCACTTCGTCCGCCTCGAACATTTTGAGGTCTTTGTGAACCTGCGATTCGGATTTGCCCACACGACCTGCCAGACGCCACTGGGCCATGTCGCACCAGCCGACCATCTCTTCGGGTGTGTACGGGCAGTCTTCCTGCACCCATTTCTTGGTGCCGTCCTCATTGACGGTTGACCTGCGGGTGCCCAAGACGAGGATGAGCAAGAGGAACCGTGCGCTGGGATTCCAGTCGTACAGGTCGCTCTCTTGGACTAGGATTGTTAGGGATTTCTTATCGGACATGGCGACCCTTTGGGCCGCATGAAATTTCAGAATTGTAGGTTCGGATTTTCACGAGGTACCTTTTCATAAAACAAATTCGGGTGTTGAGTCCGCACAAGGCTTTGTTGAGAAGACTGGAGGCTGGATTTTCATCCAGCCCCCTCTGCTTGGAACCGACCTCGTGAGACAGTTCCGAAATCTTCGGGTGAAGACTCCCAACACTTACCTACTCTGTAGTCAACAAAGTGACCGTAGCTGACAAGGCATACGGTTATAACTAATACTCTGGCCCAAAGGAAAACCCCGCCGAGGAGGACGGGGGCTGGCTCCATATTGTGAGCCGATCTCACATTTGAATAAATCTCGGCAAAGGCTGACGCCAGCTTCTGTGCCTTCACATCGTCCCCGGCGAGAACCGCCTCGGTCAGCGCAAGTCACAAAACACCTGATGGCGGCGCAGGACGGTGGACACAAAATCGTAGGGCCAGCATTTAAGATCGACGCTGCGAGCGTTCCCCGGCCACCGCATTACACAGGTATCGACCTGCGTTAAGCCTCAGCCGCAACATTAGTGATCATGTGGCCGAACGTGGTATTCATCTCGTTCTGCGCAGCCGCACCTTCTTGTGGTGCCAAGTATTTCTGGGTCATCTCGATGCTGGCATGCCCCAACCACGCTTGCACGGTGCGGATGTCCACACCCTTACGCAGGTGCCACGTGGCGAACGTGTCCCGGAATTTGTTCAGCTTGACCTTGGTGCGATCCATCCCCGCTCGTTCCGCAACCCCTTTGGCGTTGCGCAGAAAATTGTCTTCGGGTTTCCCATCCTCACGAGGAAATACCAAATACGTGTCGGGATTCCTCTTCCGCCATGCCCTGAGCCTTGCTGCTAGTTCCTTTTCCAGTGGTACTTCACGGTACTTGCCCGTTTTCACACGGAAGTCTTCACGAGTGAAAAACTTCACCGTGGGCACAGGGCCTAGGTTCAGATTGTTTTCCCAGTCGCAGTACGCCATCTCATTTTTACGGGCACCAGTCTTGAGTAGAAATTCAAACGCAATTGAGTCTCGTTCGTCCACCACGTTGAAGAAGAACTTGGTCATCTCATCCGGCGTGTAGACAGCCGGGGGATGAGCCACGGGGCTGGGGCGTTCGCTCTGTGGCAGTAGGGTCTTGTGATCAATCCCGCAGAACTTCAAGTAGCATGCCACGAGAATGTAGAGGTTGCAGACCGTGCGGTGCTCAACCTTTTCCCGCAGAGCGTTAATCCAGTCCCGCATGTCCTGCTTGGTGATCTGGGAGGGAAGCGTCCGCTTGATGGTGTCGATGAAACTGCGGGTCACGAGTTCATATGACTTGATGGTCTCTCGGTCGAGGGGCGTGCCGTCCTTCTTTCTAGTCGTGCGCTTGTCGTGCAGGAACGACGTGCGAAGTTCATCCAGTGTCCGGGGCTGGGCCTTGGGGGATGGTGCAGTTTCCTCTTCAGGCTCGAACGCAACGCATTCCCGCATCGCCGTCCGGTATGAGTGCAGACCCTTCAGAGCACGGACGCTGTAGTTCGCAGCGCCACGGGGAAGCCAGCGAAGGTAGAACACCGTGCCTTCGGGGTACTTGCCTTTAGGGTTGGCCTCAACCCATTTGCGTTTGCCCCCTACCACCGGGCGAGTGAACAGCTTCACTACGATCATCTGATTCTCCTGATGGGGCTAAATACCGTCCCACGGGAGAACCAAGCGAATATTGTGACCGGAAAACTGTGACCAAGTACTAACCCCTATTAGAATCAACACGCACGTAGAGTGACCACCTCTTGGTCAATCCCAAACAGTCCACCGGAACGGCCCGTGCCCTCAAAAGCGCGGGCCGTTCTGTTTTCTACGGAAGTTCTTCCGTCAGGAAACGATCGACCGACAGCGCGCCCGATCCTCTGATTATGATTACCAGTGCACTCGCGATGGCGAGGAGGTGATACTCGAAGCCCTCGCCTTTCTGATTGCCAGCCCAGTTCATGAAGAAGCCATTCGCTGCGTGCACCAGGGCGACGGCGACCAGCATGTTGCAGATGATTCCGAAGGCGGCGATGCGCCCGAGGAATCCGATGAGCAGCCCCAGCCCGCCAAAGAACTCGGCGCAGATGGCGAGAAACGCAAAGGGCGCGGGAATTCCCATTTGATGCGTGAAGAAGCCCATGGTGCCGCTGAAACCATATCCGCCGAACCAGCCCAGCATCTTTTGCGCGCCATGGGCGGCAAATACCAAGCCCATCACCAGACGAAGAATCGTGATTGCATAGTCGTTGCTCGTCTCCGCTATTCTGTGAAACATGATCGCCTCACTTTCGGAATTTGTACGCGTGTATTGTGGATGCTCAAAGCAAAGAATCGGAGTCACAGACGGACTTCTCAAACCCCAGGTTAATCACCCCCACGGTATCTTGCGCTAAGGAAAGGTTGCCGATTTCGCCGCGAGTATACCAACGAGCCTCGAGCGCATCACACGCTGCTTGAAGTTCTCCCGCGATTCTTCGACACAGAAAATCGATCAGCACATAATGATAGAGCGTGCGCTGATCTTCATCTCGCACGATGCGATCAAATACGCCGAGCAGTTCACCAACTTCCACGCGCAAGCCAGTTTCCTCAAGAACCTCTCGAACCGCAGCTTGCCGCAAGGTTTCGCCAACTTCAAGCAAGCCCCCGGGGATGCTCCATTCTCCAAGCAAAGGGGGATGGGCACGCTTTACCAGGATTACGCGGTCGCGCTCGATGATGATTGCGCCGACGCCTATCAGCGGTGCGTCTGGATATTCGCGTTTCATGGGTTGAAGAATGCAGCAACTTTACGTCGTGCTTGCGATTCTAATCAAAACTGGTGCATTGAGCAGTAGTTTCTCAGGTATCGTTCTTGGGTTTCAGTAGAATAACTCGATGGCTTTAGAAGAGTACAAACGTAAACGCCGATTTGAGGAAACGCCGGAGCCTCCCCCGAAGGTGGAGAAGAAAACCGGCCACCGCTTCGTGGTGCAGAAACATCGCGCTACGCGGTTGCACTACGATTTTCGGCTGGAAATGGAGGGCGTGCTCAAGTCGTGGGCGATTCCAAAAGGGCCGTCGCTTGATCCTGCGGATAAGCGGCTGGCCATGCAGGTAGAGGATCATCCGGTTTCTTACTTTGACTTTGAAGGCACGATTCCAGAGGGCAACTATGGTGCTGGCACGGTGATGGTGTGGGACCTGGGCACGTGGGAGCCGTTAGCGCCAAAGCCCGTGAATGGAAAATATGTGCCGGGAACTGAGACCGAAGCGGTTGAAATGTTGAAAAAGGGGGATCTCAAGATTCGACTGCATGGGCAGAAGCTCAAAGGAGATTTTGCTTTCATTCACATGCGCGGACGGCGTCCAGGGAGTAAAGGGACGGAGTGGCTGCTGATCAAGAAGCATGACGAATACGCGGCTCCTGGATACGACATTGAGCAGTACGACAAATCAGTACTCAGCAAGAGAACCATGGCTGCGATTGCGGGTGACGAAGGCTCGGCGGAATGGACGAGCAGCCGTCCGGCTTCGCGTGGCAAAGTGAAAGCGCCGTGGCTGGCGGAGACGCTGGCGAAGTTGGATAAGAATAAACAGAAGCAAAACCTGACTACCGGGAACGGTCAGAAAACACAAAGTAAAAAAAAACTACAAAGACGGAAACTGAGCGATCAATCGAAGCCAAGGCGACAGCGATCTCCTCGCTGAACTCTACTCCGTCGGCAATTAAAGATCTGCCAGAGGCCGTTCGACGGCCAATGCCCACCGCGATTCATCCCATGCTGGCGACCTCGATCGAGAAGCCTTTCGACGATCCAGAATGGCTGTTCGAAATCAAGTGGGATGGTTATCGTGCAGTTTCATTCATCGAAGACGGCAGAGTGCGCCTGGTTTCCCGCAACCAGAACGACCTTACCGGAGAATTTCCCGAGCTCCGCGAGCTGTCCAAGTTGATCGGGGCGAAGAATGCAATTCTTGACGGCGAGGTTGTAGCGCTCGATGAGCATGGCCGTGCTTCGTTCAGCTTGATGCAACAGCGCACTGGCATTCGAAAAGGGGGGCGGAGAGCGGGAGCGCATCGCGAATTGCAAGTGGTTTATTACCTCTTCGATTTGCTTTACGTCGACGGTTATGATCTGCGCCGGGTTGCGCTTGAAGAGCGCAAGCAATTTCTTTCTCAGATCATCCGTACCAGCGACCTGATCCGTTATTCTGATCATTTTCCTGAGGGCTTAAAGCTCTTTGAGGCTGCAAAGAAAAATGGGCTGGAGGGAATTCTTGCGAAAAAGCGGCGGAGTGGTTATGAAGAACGCCGCAGCCGCGAATGGCTCAAGATTAAGGTTACGCAGACGGTCGACTGCGTAATTGGGGGCTATACCGATCCAGAAGGAAGCCGGCAATATTTCGGGTCGATTGTGCTCGGGCTGTATGACAAGAAAGGCAGGCTTATTCATGTCGGACAGGCTGGGACCGGATTTAATCAGGCAATGCTTAAGGAAATTTGGCAACTGCTCAAAGAGCTGGAGACTGATCGTAGTCCGTTTTACGGTCCTGTGGACGCGGCGCATGTGCACTGGGTGAAACCTGAACTAGTGGCGGAGATCAAATTTACCGAGTGGACGCATGAAACTGCGGAAGGGGGGATGAAGTTGCGGGCGCCGGTTTTTCTGGGATTGCGCGAAGATAAAGATCCGAAAGAGTGTACCTTCCCGGAGCAGATCCCGTGACTTGATGTTTAGAGCGTTCGAGTTCCAGTCTTTTGGCAGGGCATCGCTGTCCGATGCATTCCGACGCTGCCTTTCCACGCTTTCACAAAGAACGCTAAAAGGGTGGGGCACCCAAAATGAGATTCATTTGAACCCGTTCGACATCTGGGCAGTTCGCCTTTGGCATCATCGCCTCCCACCTTTGCAAAAAACGCAAAGATGGGGTATTCCACGGATTGGTTGTGGATGCGAAGAGCTCGAGTTTAGGGGATGGATATAGAACGCAGCGTGACTTTACGCCGCCTCGCGGCTGTTCTCCCGCACGCCGGACAAGAACCGGGGTGAGCCGCTATTTAATATCCTTCATTGGCAACATTGATCCGTAGTCGCGGCCAGTTGGTTCCACGGCGCGGGCTACGATGCCCTGGAACGCGTCGCGCAGTTCCGGATATTTTGCTGCCAGGGCCTTCATCACTGTAGTGTTGTCCTGAAAAGTCTGTGAGGTGTTGGAAACATCCGACGATTGGTACTTCACTACCAGGTAGAGTTCCTGGTTCACGACTACGGGAAACACGGCGGTCAGGCGGTACGTCTTGCCTGCTGCCGGAAGGTCCACGGTTTTGCCGTCGAGCGGAAAATCCGTCGGTTTTATGGCTTCCGCTTCGTCCGCCAACTTATCGGTGGTCTGCGTGTACATGAAAGATACAGGGACCAGCAGGTCACGGGCTTCGAGGTAGTCGAGCCAAGCGTTGTGGTTTTGGCCTTTGGTTTTGAAAGCGCGGGCTTGATCGGCAAACCACTTGCCGTCGTGCCCCGCGATTTTCATTTCCTTTACATAAAATCCGCCAACCTTCCAGTCCTTGCCGTCCTGTTGCAGGACAAAGGAGACGGCGTAGGTTTGCTTGGCAGTTGGAACGTCCAAGGTGACGACGGCGTAGGTTCCCGGCTGCAAATTTGGGATCTCGAATACGGCGCTATCGGCGGTTTGGCCGACCTTGCCAAAGACTCCGCAGAGAAACTCAGCACGGGGAAGCGGCGCGGTTCCTTCGGCTTTCAACAGAAATGGAGGACGTGGAGTGGCTTGCGCTCCGGAAAAGTTCGGCTGATGATCTTTGATGACGTTTTCGATGCCGGTGAAATCCGAAGCCACGCTGGGAATGGAGTTTTGCCGCAGGGCTGCGGAATCGCCGCGAGCGGCCATGTCGAAATAGCGTTTCGCGGTGTTCACCAGAGCGGTGCGCGTGGGCTCGTCCATGTCACTGGCGGTGAAACAGGTTTGGGCATGGGAAAGTCCGGTGCAGAAAATCAACACGATCACCGAAAGACTTATTTTCATGGGAATTCTTCGCTGCTCGGTCGTGAACGTCCTCATAGTACCCGTATTCTACGACGCCAGATTGGACGATGCGAGTCCTTGTGAGTCACTCAGTGAGCAATCGCTTTCATTGCTCCTAGTTGACCTATGTGGTACCGTCCCCTTGATTCGCAGCCACAGGGGGAAGGAAAGCATTCAGGGCTTTGATTGTTTGGGCCCGCGTTTTAAGGTCGTGTAAGCATGATCAAAGTTGTGTACTGCATCAGTAAGAAGGCGAACCTGACGGACGAGGAATTCTTTCACTACTGGAAACATGTTCACGGGCCGATCGGTGCCCGGATTCCTCGACTCCGCAAGTTGGTACAAAGCCATCGGGTGAGCGTTCCGGAAGACCGACGCCAGGCGGATTACGACGGAATGGCGGAACTCTGGTTTGACGATATGGAGGCTTTGTTGGCTGCTCGACAGTCTCCCGAGTGGAATGCGTCGACTGAAGACGAAGCAAATTTCATCGATCACGATAGAGTTACGTATTTTGTGTCAGAGGAACACATTGTGTTGGAGTAGTGCGCCGGGTTGCGACCTGCATGCGTGAGGTGAATTTCACTGCAGATCCCTCGCTTCGCTCGGGATGACAAGAATTGGGATTTTGGCGAGAAATGCGGGCCGGCTGTTATTTCAAATAGTCAAACAGGCTGGTTTGGGGTCTTCTGCCAATGGCCTCCAATGCCGCAGTCTGGGCTGTCTGATCATTGACCAACTGGCTCGCCACGCTTGTCAGGTCTGCAGCGGCGACTGTATTTTCCTGTTGGCTTAGGCCCACGCTTTGCGTGTTGAGGTAGGTTTGCTGGCTCTGGGTCTGATTGAGTGCATTGCCGTAGAACGCCTGTTGTCCACTGACGTGAGTGAGCGCATTGCCGAGCTCGGTCACCGCCGCGCCGATACCGGTGTTGCTATACATTGAGGTAATGAGGTCGTTGATCGCCACGAATGTGTCCGCCGGACCATTGAAAACCTGCGCACCTGGCAGGTTAACCTGCAACTGATAGCCTGCTCCGATGGTCACGTTGTTGGTCCCCGTATTTCCGGCATAGCGAACACCTGAGGTTTGTGTAGGGTCGAGGACAAAAGGTTGGGTGGTGGCGGTGCCGGAAAAAATATACTGGCCTTGGTAGGAGGTATTAGCCAGGCTGAGGAGTTGCGACTGAATCCCCGTCAGTTCGACCGCGATCGCTTGCCGGTCAGTCGCAGAAAGCGTCCCATTGGCGCCTTCGACTCCCAAGGTGATGGCTCTCTGGAGCACTGTCGCCACCGAACTGAGGGTTGAATCGGCCGTCGAGAACTGGCCGCTGATAGCGCTGATGCTGCGCTGAAACGAATCTACCTGACTGCTGAGGCTGGCGATTTTGATGAGCTGAGCGGCGCCGGCCGGGTTGTCGGAGGGCTTGTTGATGCTGCTTCCAGTAGCCAGCTCCAGGGTTGCATTGGCCTGCTGCTGCTGTAATTGCTCGATCGCAGCTAAGAGGTCAGGCAACGGGTACGGATTGACTCGTATGGAACTCATCCAGTTAATGTCCCCATATTGATCACGGCATTGAGCATGTTGTTAATGCTCGTGACCATGTTGGCAGCGGCGTCGTAGGCGCGTTGGTACTGCACCATGTTGGCCGCTTCCTCATCCAGGTTGACTCCGGAAATGCTGCCCCGCTGATCCTGAAGCTGGTTTAAGACCAACTGCGAAGAAGTCAGTTCGGCGGAGCCGTTGGCGACGTCATTGCCAACGCTGAAAACAATGTTTGAATAATAATCGGCCGGCGTCTGGCCGCCTGCGACCGCTTGATTCTGCACGGCGGAAAGTACAGCGACGTTTCCATTGCTGCCCGGGCTGCCGTCGGAGCTGGCGGCAATGAGAGCGGGATCGGTAATCTGCACCGCCAGATTGGCGGCCGCACCTTGTCCCGACAGCGGCGGCGGGACAAAAAGATTTCCACCCGGATTGCCATTCAGGTCAAAGCCGGTTTTGTTCGCGGTATTCAGCGCGTTCGCGAGTCCTGCCGCCAGCGTGTCCAGATTCGACAACAGAGCCGGAATTTTCTGATCCCGCACCCCGATCGACCCCGCGAGCTGTCCCGAAGTCAATTTCGAAGTGATGTTCACGCCTTGGGCGTAGACATCCTGAAGGCCCGAGGCATTCGTCTGCGTGCTGAGGGCAAAGCTCTGGCCGCCCACAACCAGGGGTGATCCATTCGACGTGGTCAGGGTCAGGCCGTTATCGCTCCGGATGGTGGATACATCGATCAGGCCGGAAAGCTGCCCGATGAGCACATCACGCTGATCGACGAACGTGCTGGCGTCCTGGCCCACGCCTTGCAGTTGACTGATCTGGGTGTTCAGGGTGGCAATCTGCCCAGTTAACGTGTTCACCTGCTGCACGGCCTGGGTCACGCTCAAGTTGATGTTGCTTTGCTGCTGGGTCAGGTTGTGGGAGGTATTGTTAAAGACCGTAGCCATATTCCCTGCCGCGGTCAAAACGCCCTGGCGCAGGGAGAGGTTTGTGGGATCGGTCGAAAGCTGGCTCAGGCTGCTGAAGAAATTCGAAATCTGCGAGCCGATATCGCCGCTACTGCTGGTGAACTGCACTTGCGCTTGCTGCATCGCGGAAACAAATTCGTTGAGCTTTCCTTGCTGCTGGCTCTCATCCTGAATGCGAAGCTGCAGGATGGGGTCGCGCACGCTTTCCAGTTTCTGCAACGTCACTCCCTGTCCATAAGTGACAGAATTCTCGACCACGGGATTGCTCTCAACGAGGACAGCTCGCACCCTGGAATAGCCCGGCGTATTGGCATTCGCCACGTTGTTGGTGGTGGCGTCCATAGCGCCCTGCTCGGCCCCGAGAGCTCCGGTTGCGATCGCCAGCGTGCCGAAGAGACTAGACATGGGTGACTTCCTCTAACGTGGAGGGGATTATGGCTGGGGCACATTTCGGTGGAGTATAAGTGTTCGCCGAACTCGCCAGCAGCCGCATGAAAATCTGCAAGGTACGTTGCGCGCGTCGCAGCAATGCTCCATAGACGCGGTTCAGTTGGCTCACCTGCATTTCCACTTCGGTCAATTCCCGGGTCAAAGTTTGCCAGCGTTCCCGGACTTGAGCAGAAACCGCATGCTCCGGCAACTGCGCCCAGAGGTTCGGCTTTGGAGAGGTGTATTCCATGGGGTTTCGAAATCCCAGGAGTTCGGTTTCCTGCTGGCGCAGGGATTCGCAGAGTTCCCGCTGGCGCACGGTGTGGCCATTGATTCCACCAAGGTCCGACCGCACGACGGCAGTCTGCACCTGCTCGAGCGAGTTGGCGAGCTCGCGCATTAAGGCCAAACGCCGCTCCAGAAGCTCGAACGAAGGCCTGAGTTCTTGATCCATAATCTAAATTATTGTGATCTAAGTTGCTGCCATCTAAGTTCCTGTGATCCGAATGGTCCCGTACTCACACCAGCCGGTCCACTTGATGCGCGGGCGTTTCCGGGCTTTCCTCGAGTTCAGGCTCGTCAGGAGCCGGAGGCGGTCGTCGCCGGGACCCAGAATCGGGCTGTCCCCGGGACTGCGGACCCGCAGGCTCGATCACCCGCGGCGCCGGTGCAATGCGCTCGCTGCTTATATCGCTCATCGCCATCCTCCGCATCCGACCGGCTACGCTGCTGAGCGGTTCTGCATGGCCGAAATCAGCGCTTCCGCCGCCTGCCCCGGAGTCACCTGGTAACTCCCCTCTTGGATTGCGCGCTGCAGAGCCGCAACTTTCTCTTGCCGGATTTCGGGAAACTGGTTCGCCCGGAAAGCCAGCTCTTGCACTCTTCCCTGATCCTGCGAAAAGCTTGCGGTATCTCTCCCAACAATCCCCTCAGCGCCAGACTTCCCGGATACCACCGATGAAGCAGACGTCGCCGATCGCTGTTGATCCGCCGTCTCCGCAATGCCCGCGTTTAAGTCGATTCTCATGGCTACCTCCTCCTCTTGAATTGACTGTGCAATTCAAGTATCGGCAGCGCATTAAAAACCTTTAATCAGGCAAACCGGTACCCTTCGTAATCCTTCATTTGCCAGACCTTCCCACCTGCTCTTGGGTCTCACTCATGACTTATCGGCAAAGGATTTAGAAACCTTATTTCGGACCGTCCGGCGCCTCTCCTTTCTTCTGCAAGAGATTGCGAACAATCATGTTGGCGATGCCCACTCCGCCTCTGGTCGCCAGAGTGGAAGCCAGCGCCTGCATGCCCATGGAGTGGTAATTGTCCGCGATGGAGTCGGATTTCTTCCCGGGCAGCGCCGAGAAGCTATGTTCCAAAGAACCCAGCAGCGAGTTGAGCAGCACAGCCTCGAACTGGCGCGCGGCGTGGACCACGCGGTTGGCATAAGTTTCAGTAGTTGTGGCGGAGTTGGCTGCAGACGACAGCGAAACCGGAAACATCAGATCACCTCCAGATCAGCTTCGAGCGCCCCGGCCGCCTTAATGGCTTGCAATATCGCGATCACATCGCGCGCGGTAACACCGATCTTCTGCAGTCCCGTAACCAATTGTTCCACGCTGGCGCCATCTCCAAGTTCAATCCGCTGGACCGGAGCCTCTTCCGCTTGGACCGCGGTCTGGGGAACAACCTCGGTCTTGCCTTTGGAGAAGGGTGCGGGCTGAGATACCTGGAACTGGGTGGATACTTCGACCGCCAGGTTGCCATGCAGAATCGAAACCGCAGCCAGCCGTACATCTTTGCCCATCACCACTGTGCCGGTGCGCTCGTTTACTACGACCCGCGCCCGATGATGAACTTCGACCGTCAGGTTTTCGGCTCGCGCCATCAGGGCGGGAAGATTTGAGGTTCCGGCGGCGATCGTATCGATGTCAATACGGCGGCTGTCGATTACCGCAGCAATCTCCTTCCCGAATTCCCGGTCGATTGCGCCAGCCACCTCTTCAGCTGTGCTGAAATTGGGTTCGTTCAACATTAACGAGACTTTTTCCAGCTTGCGCAGATCGAGCGAGCTGTCACGCTCGACCAGACCGCCGCCAGGAATGCGTCCCACGGTCGGATGGTTCACTTGTTTGGAATTGCTTTTCGCTCCCTCGCTATATCCTCCCAAGATCAGCGGGCCCTGGGCTGCGCCGTATATCTGGCCATCAGCTCCATAAAGAGGAGTAAGCAGAAGCAGACCGCCTTCGAGGCTTCGGGCATCCCCCGCCGACGACACGGTAACGTCGAGTTGCGTGCCAGGACTGGCAAACCGAGGCAAGTTGGCGGTCACAAACACCGCAGCCACATTCTTCACGATGACCGTGCCCGACGGAATCTGCACTCCCATATGCTGCAGAATATTGCCCAGCATCTGAGTGGTGAAGATGGTCTGTTGTTTGTCACCGGTATTTCGTAGTCCGACGACCACACCATAGCCGATGACCGGGTTTTCGCGAACTCCCTCGATACTGGTGATGTCGCGAATCAAAGCTTTGCGGATCGCGTCTTCGCCGTATCCGGGCGCGGATACCAGGAGCAGAATCGGAAGCAGAATTGAAAAACGTCCCATGAGGAAATCTCCTTAGAAACCAACCAGCCACAACAGCCCGCGAATCAAGGCGTTCGGAGGCCGAACGCCATCGCTGAGCACGCCTTTGCCTTTGAGTTCGAGTTCAAGATTCGCCACCTGGTTCGACTGCACGCTGCCATTTGGAGCCACGTCGCCGGGCCGGACCAGTCCTCGCACCAGAATGGTCTGCCTTTCATTATTCATGGTCAGTTGGCGCTCGGCCTCGACCACCAAGACACCGCTCGGCAGCACGGCAACCACTCTCCCTGCCACGGTGTCGTTCAATGCGGACGTGCTGGAACCCTGCGATTTGCCGCTCAAAGTGGCGGTTGAGTTCGGAGAAAAAATACTTTGCACGCCGCTGGTTTTGAGGTGT
>Ga0210396_10000696_pt1 | contig 40330 bp, 37 predicted proteins | sample IncBWH17OmetaG_FD_155466 | JGI IMG/M metagenome (GOLD analysis project Ga0210396, IMG submission 155466) | Forest soil microbial communities from Barre Woods Harvard Forest LTER site, Petersham, Massachusetts, United States - Inc-BW-H-17-O ... | reverse complement strand
GATTCCGGTTTTGTTTCCGCTCACACCAATTTGAAAAAACTCTCTACTTTTTCCATTGGCATATTTTATTGTGTAAAATCCATATCCAATCGTAGGGTTGGAAACAGTATGATTTTTGCTGTCTTTACCATCGAAGAACCATAATTTGCATTCTGGTGACACTTGAAGTGTGAGCCGATGCAACTCTCGCATGTCACTGCGCTTTGGCTCCGGTTGGCTAGTAATATACTTCTTGATTCGTTCTTGTACGTTCAAGTGTTCTGCTCCCCAGTTGCGCGGACGAGATTATACGACGTTTAACCATCCAAGTGGAGTCGGACTGTGTTTTAGTCGTCGGTTCTTTTCGAACCTGCCGTCCTAAACCAAGCTATCTTCGCTTGATAATCACGGCCGTTAGATCATCCTGTTGCTTGGTACCACCAGAAAAGTCAACAACCGCTCTGTAGAGAGCGGAAATGATGTCGCCCGGGGACCTTTCTCTCGATGCACGAACTGTTTCCTCCAACCTCTTGGAGCCGAATTGCTCGCTCTGCGCGTTAGCCCATTCATAAAAACCATCCGTTGCCAGCACGAGCAGGTCACCCGGATTGAGGTCAAGGATCAGTGGCGGATCGGAATTCAAGATGGACGAAATGCCGAGTGGCAGACCTTGTGCGTCTATCTTGTCGAAGCGATCCTTACCCAAGAAATAACGGAACAGCGGTCCCTGTCCCGCTGAGAGCAGCTCCACACCTGAGCTTTTTGGACTGCAGACTGCCGCGACAAAGGTCACAAAACGGCCCTCAATCATGTCCTTTGCAAGGAGTGCGTTAATTCGTTCCATCGCGATCAACAACCCGTTCTCAACCACGAAGTTGGCTCTCGCATAGGCGCGGCAATCCGCTGCAAGCAAAGCACTCCCAATGCCGTGACCTGTTACGTCTCCCAACGTCACCAATATCTTCCCGTCCTGGAGAGGCTGCCAGTCGTAATAATCTCCCCCAGTTTGATCCGCAGGTTGATTCCACGCCGCGATATCATAACCTTCAATCTGTGGCATGGAGGTAGGAAGCAGAGACCGCTGGATCGACCGGGCTACTTCGAGGTCATGTTGCAAGCTCTCCACTTCGCGTTGCATTTCTGCTTCGCGGAGAGCCGCGTTTACTTGCTTCCGGATCTCGCTCGCAACTGCCCCAGCTGTAAAGCCAGCGACGACCAGCGTGATTGCATAGCTGAATACGGCGTTCTGGGGTGAGAGCAGGGATGCCCCTTCCCCAAGAGAGGGTTTCCAACCGAGATACGCTGCAGCAGTCAGGTAATTCACCGCAGCCACCAGTCCTGAAACTCTGCTGTACATGGGATTCAGGCGCAGCGTCGAAAGGATGACGGGCAAAAAAAACACGAGTACGGCTGGATTCGCCAACGGCCTATACGCGGGATCGATGGACGCGCTCCATAGAAAGGCGACAGCAAGAGCCGGTAGGCAGCTTTCCACAATAATAGTGCTGATCCATGCCGCGTTCTTCAGATCTCCACCGATCTGGATCGCACGATTTACCGCGCGCAACATCAAAGACTCATATCCGACAAACACAGCTATCAATAGGAAAGTGAGGAGCCACAAATGGAGGTCTCCACTACTATGGTGGATGATCTCGCGGATGGTTTGCACGATGAAGAGTGCGCCAACTGCTCCAAGCACGATCAGAATTCGGAGGCGTTCACTCTTCAAGAGTGCTTGCTGGAATGCGACAGATTTTTCGTGAAGTTCAGTCATCAACGTTCGCGTCCAGCTGAAAGTTCAGTGGAGGTGCGATTCGGCGCGGGCAACCATTTCGACCATTTTGCCCGTTGAGATTTGATCTCAGGCGATCGGGCGCACATCTTAGGTTGCGGTCGGAGGCAAGTCAACGGACGGAACACGGACGGAACATGAGCTGCCTGCAGCGAAGTTCATCAGTGCCTGGTAAAGCCCTTACCGGTAAAGTGTGGGTACTGGGAGCGGATTTCATCAGGTTACAGGGCGGTTCGCTCGTCGGACCACTCGGCCCAAGACCGATTCTTCATTTTCGAGAAGTCGCTGTGCTTCTCTAAAAGCCGGGACAGAGCCGTTCAATGCATTAGCCATCCGCAGAAGAGTTGCCATCTTATCGTCAAAATCCCCCTCTGCCCACGGACTAGGTTCGTAAACGGGTCTACCCGACTTGTAGTGTTATGAACCGAACAAGCGGTTCTTGTTGCGTCATGGAGGGAAGAGTCCGTCTCTTTATAAGCAGCGTAATCAATTCCAGAAATTACTTCTTCCCGAGCTTCGTCCAGTGTCATGGCGATGATGTTCGCGGTGGATTTTTGTCGTCGTGCCCACGTCTCAGGTCAACGGCTTTGAACAGCCACAACAGGTCTCCAACTGACTTAATTGGGACCGTCGTCTCAATGCCAAGCTCCTGCAGCTCCATCTCAAGCTGCACTCTGTCCAGGGAGTCCAAAGCCTCAGACAAATCCGTATCCTCGGTCAATTTAACTGAGTTGATTCGAGCGAGCACAGTACCACGCAAGCCAATGTAGAAAGGCCCATTCATGCGGGATTGAGTCTCACGCGGCATCGTTCATGTTACACGCGCCAAAGAGTCTATACCTTGCGCGTTTCGGGAGGACGAGAATTAGCTTGTTGTTTCCCTGCATTCCTCAACAGGAAATAAGTAAATCCGAAATAAAAAAACAAAATTGCCAAAATCAACGATAGTGAAGTGTATGTCAATCCTGACCCACACAGTTGATGCCGGATGTTGGCTTTTCGTCGTGTTCTAGCACGCGGCCCTTTCAAGGCTGAAATACGGATTCGATTTCCGTAACGACCGCTGAAGAAATCTTTCAGTGCGGCTTTATTGGGAGGGTGGGTGCAAGATGTGATTCTGGCTATTCATCTATCCCCCGATCAGCGAACTCGTACGATGTCCTGTACCCAATTGGTCTCCCACGTCTTGCCACCATCTGGCGAGTACGCCTGCTCCCAGTGACACGATGTCGGAGTAATCTTGGTCCATAAAAATCGTGTGCGGACCGGTTTCCCCTTGAAGGTTTCATCCGCGTAAAACGTTCCCACGCCGTCGCGGAAGCCTCCTCTCATAGGCGGGTCCACAGGTCCCAGTGGCGTCCGGCTGTCGAGCCACCAGATTGACCACTGCAGGGTCTTCGAGTCAAAGGATCGCAGAGCGACACCACGAAAGGGAGCGCCCGGCTTCTCGAATACGGTATCGTCGACATTGCTGTAGCCCCCCATCAGCGGCTGGTTGACCAATGTCCCTTCGAATTCGATCCACTCGTGACTGTTGGCGAGCCGCTCCTTCAGCGTTCGATGATGAACTCGCCATTGTCCTACTAAGAAATCAAAGTCATGGACGCCGGGAGTTGCACTATCGATTTGAGTTGTTCCGCGCCCCGAATCTTGATCAGACTGGCCAGTTGACAATCCCGGAATGGCCAGACTCAAGATCAGCAACGCCATAGCGGTCGCCGTACGGCGATAAATCTTCAAGGTGACCTCCTTGACTCAACTTCACTCCTCGCACCGATCATCCCTGGAGCATTGGCCAGCTTACGTGCATATGAAATCCGTTCCAGTTTGTGGCGAATTATTTCTCCTGCAGTTCATCGCGTTCTGCCATGGATGGTTGAGATTCTGTTTTGGCGGCATCGGAATACTGCTAGGCTGGTCCTTGAGACGGCACCCCAACGACAATCAAGCGCACACCCGGGGGACTGTCCAATCATGGTTTCCGAGTTCATACGAGAAAAACTACTTCGCTTAGTCGTCTATTACAATAGCCACTCTCGCGCGTTAGGACATGACCACTTCGCTTCGGCTTGAAGCTGTTGACTAGAAGCGGCCAGAAAAGCTCAGGGGATTGCCAACACTGACGCGACCCACTTTAAGACGTTCGCAGCGCTAGACTCGGACGGGATTTTCATTACTCAAGGCAGGAGTAGTCCCCCGAAACATCCTGCAAAGAGCGCATACACCACGTTCTTCAAATTTTTATTCATTGAAGTAGTGAACGGAAACAGTTGTTGATTGTGTTTTCTTCGCTTCGTAATGGCAATCTGTTCTAAGTCCATCTGATTAACGCCGAACCGGGTGCGCCGTGAAGGCGCTGGTCCACAGCGGGGGTATACCCGCCCGGGAACTGGTTCGCTCCACCCGGTAGCAATCAGAGCAGCAGGGGAGGCAACGAGACTGCTGAAGCCTCTGGTGCAGAGGGTCGCGAAGGCGACCTGGCGAGCATGCAGGCCGTAACGTAAGTGAACGCTGAGCAGGCCCCGAAAATAGTGATGCAGGAGCCGACCCGCCCCGGTTTCGGGGAAGGCCGAAGTGGATGGAATGTATGAGCGAACAAACTTCCGTCAGTCCTGCCGGGGTATTGGCGACGGCATGTAGGCAAGGTGGACCATGTGCAACACGGGAAGTCCCAGCGGTGATCGCAGTAAGGATCAACTGGCAACTCGCGAGAGACAGGCCGGGCCGTGTGGGATGGCGGAGAGGCTCGTAGTACCGATGAAGCTGGGTAACTCTAGCGGAAGGAAGGGGCCTCAGTTGAAAGGAAACGCAAGAAGCGACAAAGGACCGAGCAATTCTGCGAAATGAGTCCACCCGTCGCGCAATCAATCCCGGTCTTCAATTATTTCCCTGTCGTCTGATGATGGTTGCATTCAGATTAGTTTCGTCAAAAGCGGCAGTTTCGCCCTCTCCGATCCCCTATCCCGCGCCTAAATTGACCGCCTCTGCCGCCACGCCTATACTATAGTTTCCGGGTTTCTGGCACAGACCATCGAATCTGCGCGTCATCTTGAAGGAGCAGCCGTCATGGGGATCCCTGGCACCGAGCAACCAGTCATCTTAAGCGCCGTTCGCACGCCGATCGGCAAATTCATGGGCGGCCTCTCACCGCTCGCGGCAACCGAACTCGGCGCGAAAGCCGTCGCCGAAGCGGTTCGCCGCGCCGGAATCGAATCGAACTTGGTGGACGAAGCCATCCTGGGCAACGTAGTGCAAGCTGGACTCGGCCAGAATCCCGCCCGCCAAGCCGCCTTGCGCGGCGGGCTCGATTCGCGCGTCGCCGCCATGACCATCAACAAAGTCTGTGGCTCGGGACTGAAAGCCATTGCCCTAGCGGCGCAGGCTGTGCAACTCGGCGAATCTGAAATCGTCGTGGCGGGCGGCATGGAGTCCATGTCCAATTGCCCGTACCTGCTGAAAGGCGCGCGCACCGGCTACCGCCTGGGCAACCAGGAAATGTTCGATTCGATGATCACTGACGGCCTCTGGGACGTGTACGAGGACTATCACATGGGTGTCACAGGCGAACTCGTCGCCGAAAAATATGGAATCTCGCGCCAGGAGCAGGATCAATTCGCGCTCGAAAGCCATCAGAAAGCCATTCGCGCCATAAAATCCTGTTTCTTCGGTGCGCAAATTGTTCCGGTAGAGATCCCGCAGAAAAAAGGCGATCCCGTCGTCATCAAGACCGACGAATCACCGCGCGAAGATACTTCGCTTGAAGCACTGGCCAAGCTGAAGCCCGCATTCAAAAAGGATGGCACGGTGACGGCTGGGAACGCACCGGGAACGAATGACGGCGCCGCTGCCGTGATCGTCACCAGCGAAAAGAATGCCGCGCGCCTGGGCAGACAACCGATGGCGCGCATCGTCGCGCAAGCCGTCAGCGGCGTCGAACCGAAATGGGTGATGATGGCGCCGGTGGACGCGGTAGAAAAGCTGCTGAAGAAAACCGGCTGGGACCGCGACAAGGACGTGGACCTCTACGAACTCAACGAAGCCTTCGCCGTAGCAGCCATAGCCGTAACCCGCGTGCTGAAACTCAACCCCGAAAAAGTGAACGTCAACGGTGGAGCAGTCGCCCTAGGCCATCCCATCGGCGCCTCCGGCGCGCGCGTCCTGGTGACGCTGCTCTACGAGCTGCAACGCCGCAACCTAAAGCGCGGCATAGCAGCATTATGCCTTGGCGGGGGCAATGCCGTAGCGGTCGCCGTCGAACGTCAGTAAGGCGGCGTCTCGCCACCTGATACTCGCTGTAACACTCAGAAGTTCGCTGTGGCACAGCCACTCCCTTCATTGGCGGAGCACGCGATGAAATCTGCAGCCCTCGGTTTCCGAGCCCACTCCGGCTGGACCGCTGTGGTCGCTCTTGCCGTTGTGCAGGGCGCGCCAAGCGTCCTGGCGCGCCAGCGGCTTCACTTGGTCGAAACGTTCGCCTACGAATTCCGTCAGCCATTTCACACCGCCGAGAAAATGCCGCTCGAAGAGGCCCATGCTTTCATCTCGCGCATCGAGGCTGAAGCGCAACGCCTCGCCCGGCGCGCGATCACTGAGCTAAAGGAAAGCCTCCGCACCCAGGGCTATGAGCTGAATCGCTGCGGCTTGGTTCTGGCTTCTGGAAGGACGCTGCCTCCGCTACCTCAAATCTTGGCATCGCACGCTCTGATCCACACGGCCGATGGCGAACTGTTCCGCCGGGCGATCCTCTACGCGAGTAGCGGTCTTGCCAGCACCACCGCAAAGGAACGTGATCTTCTGACAGAGACCTCGCGCGCCCTGCGCCTTAAACCCAATGACCTCACGCGCCGTATCGCCGCCCTCGGCCGCCCGCTGGGCCCCCCGTGGTCGCAAGACCAGAAATTCGCTTCCCTGGTGGCATGGCTAGCTCTAGCTTCGCGTCCAGCGCCGGTAACTCACGCAGCGAAACTCAAAGGCTGATTCTAATTTCCCTGAGGTTCCGCTATCATCAGCGTCGCCATCAAGCGCAAATAACGAGCGGTACACCTCATGTTTTGCCCCAATTGCGAAGCGGAGTATCGGGATGGATTCACGCGCTGCTCAGACTGCGACGTTGCTCTGGTCGAGCATCTCGGTGAAATCCATTCCAACTCTCCTGAACTGTCGAACACGCCCGAACTCCTTTGGACGGGCACGGACCCGGGAATGATCGCCGACATCAAGGACGCGCTCGAGTCGGCAAAAATTCCCTATCACGAGCACGATCACAACATCGGACCATTGCCCAACTGGCAGCCACAGGTCTATGCAATCTTCACACGCGCGCGCGAGCATCGTGCGGCAAACGCCGCATTGGAAAAGGCCAAACGCAACTTGGAATCGGCGCCACAGGAGACAGATGACCCGAGTGATTCAGATTCGTCCGCGCCGGAGGGGCTAGGGGCCGGCGATGAGGACGACACGTTGGATGTACCGCCGGATTACGTTCCCGAAGATTTCGATCCCGATGAAGCGACTGCGGAAGTCTGGTCCGGTGAAGACCCAACGGTAAGAAATAATTTGATCGCCTGTCTCAACGGAATTGGCATCGGTTCCGACACGGAGGATTTCAACGGGCGGCTACGAATTCGCGTGACGCCTTCATCGCAAAAACGCGCACGGGAAATGATCCGCCAAGTTCTAGCCGCAACTTGACGTTCCCCTCAGTCCTATGCTTCCTTTACTTCCTCTACCTTTTTTATTCTGGAGCCTTGATGCCCACGCGGCGTATTCCGTCGAAAACTCCTAAAGTCAGGGCAGCCAAGCGAACTCGCCGTGCTGGGTCCGCGATCGTAACGTTCGACACCGTCCGGCAGTTTTCACTATCGCTCGATCACGTCGAGGAAGGCACCTCCTACGGCACGCCGGCATTCAAAGTACGCGGCGCGTTGTTCATCCGTCTGCACCAGGATTTTGAATCGACCATCGTCGTTCGAACGGATTTTGACCAGCGTGAAGAACTACTAGCCGCGGATCCCGAGACGTACTTCATCACCGATCACTACCGCAATTATCCGTGGGTGCTCGTGCGCCTTTCGCACGTCCATCCCGCTGCCTTGCAGGACCTAGTCCGAATGGCACACCGACTCGCCGCATCAAGCAAGCGCCGCTCCTCCCGCTGTTGATGGGCCGACCAGACCTTCGAGTCACGGAAGCTTCCAATATCCGACTCCTGCACATGCCACACCCGAGTCCCGGAGCCGACCTTTGGCGCGAAGTAACTCTTGTCCTGTCGCGTCGAGTCGCGGATGATAGCCGGTAACAATCTTCCTCGCTGCCGTTTGAGCAAACTGCGGCAGCTCGAAAGTGGGCGCAGGCATGAAATTCAAGTTAGCACTTGGAACAATAGCTGTGTTGCCCGCTTTCACAACGTCCGCAATCGCCGGCCGTGAAAAGCAGCCTACGCAGCCGCTCTACGTTCCGCCAGTCTCCTCAGCCACGTCATCGAGCGATGGACTCGGCACCAAACTCGTCACGATTATCGATCCCGTCCTGAACATCAAGGCCTATTCGATAACCATTCCGGCAGATTGGATCTTTGCAGGCGCCGTATTCCCGGGATCGAGTTGCAGCGACGGGCCCTTCCCTGTTTTCCGCATGTCCAGTCCGGATGGCCTCACCGGAATAAAGCAATTGCCGCGTCTCGATTGGTCGTCGACTGACAATCGCAATCACCCTTCCAAAGGCGGCGCGGATTGTTTGCTATACAGAAAAGAAATGTCCGCCGCCGACATGTTGAAATACATGATTGGCGTGTTGCAGGTTGAATTTGTAAGAGATGAACCTACTCCGGACCTTGCCGACATTCAGAGGAACACCGCCGCGCGTAATACGCCGAAAATGTCGTTCTCGGCGGATAAGGCGCGGGTCAACGAGCAAGGCGACCGCGTCCAGACCAACAACATCAACGCCAATCCAAACGGCAACGGCACCGGCAACTGGACGCTGCAAGAAAACGTCCGCTAGAGGTCATTTCTCACATCCCATAATTTGTTTGACGCTTATTTTACCGCAGGTAAGTCAGAGAGGAAGGGTTGATGTCGGCTGACGCAATCAAGACTGTCGCCGTGCTCGGCGCGGGCACTATGGGCAACGGCATCGCGCACGTTTTTGCGCGCTCGGGCTGCAAAGTGATCCTGCGCGACGTCGAAAAGCGCTTCCTCGACCGCGGCATCGAAACCATTACGAAAAATCTCGATCGCGAAGTAAAGAAAGGCAAGATCAGCGAAGCCGACAAGCCGGCGATCCTCGCCCGCATCCAGCCGATCACCGAAATCTCGGCGCTAGCCGCCGCCGACTTCGCGGTCGAAGCCGTGCCTGAACAGCTCGACCTGAAAGTCCGTCTCCTGAAAGATGTGGACGCGGTTCTGAAGCCCGGGGCCATCCTTGCCAGCAACACGTCTTCGATTTCCATCACGCAACTCGCCGCGCAAACCAGCCGCCCCGAACGCTTCATCGGCATGCACTTCATGAATCCGGTTCCAGTGATGGCGCTGGTCGAAGTAATCCGTGGCCTCGCGACCAGCGACGAAACTTTTCAGATCACTATGTCAATCTGCGAAAAACTCGAGAAAAAGCCCGTCGCGGTAAACGACGCGCCTGGCTTCGTCTCCAATCGCGTCCTAATGCCGCTAATCAATGAAGCCGCCTTCGCGGTAATGGAAGGCGTCGCCACTCCCGAGGCCGTGGACGCTGTGATGAAAATGGGCATGAACCATCCGATGGGTCCGCTCGAGCTAGCCGACTTCATCGGCCTCGACGTCTGCGTGAATATCCTCGAAGTCTTGCAAACCGGCTTCGGCGATCCCAAATATCGCGCCTGTCCGCTTCTCCGAAAATATGTAGCCGCCGGCTGGCTAGGCCGTAAATCCGGTCGCGGGTTCTACAAATACTGACTCCCACCAGTCCATCGGTAGCAAGATTGCATTGTCCGATCGCTCACACTGGCGCTACGCTCACGTCTAAGCGACCAGCATCACCTGCGAGTCCGAGGATCGTCATGAAAATTGTGTATCGCTCCATCATCGCGCTCTTGCTTCTTTTCGCTTGCCGTCCGTCCTTCGCGCTACAGATGGGCCAAACGGATTTCACCAGGGCACAGACGAAAATCATTCCGCTGCGCGCCAGCATGACGCTGATTCGCATTGAGACGCCCCAAGACCTCAACAATATCGTCGTGCTCGCCTGTCCCGACGGCTATCTGCTCGTGGATCATCCTGAGGCCGCCTCCCATCCCATCATCCAGAAAGCCCTCGACGATCTTGGAAAACAACCCGTCCGATTTCTCCTGAACACTCATTGGCATTACGACCACGTCGGCGGCAACGAGATTTACGGTCCGAATGCGGTGATTGTCGCGCACGAAAATGTCCGCAAACGCCTGATAACCAAGCAAACCCCTCCTTGGTCGCCGGTGCCGATTGGTCCATATCCGGAACGTGCCTGGCCGCGCATCACTTTCCGCGATTCGGTCACCGTTCATTTCGCCGGTGAGGACATCGAACTCGATCATTATGCCAACGGGCACACCGACGGCGACTCCATCGTGTATTTCGCGCCGGCGAACATCGTAGTCGTCGGCGACATTTTCAGCAGCAGGGGAGACTTGGCAGCCGGTTTGGACATGGAGGGCATCGCGCGTTCTCTCTCCTCCGTCCTGGATCGCATCAACGACGATACGATCATCGTCAGCGGGCATGGTGAGCTCGAGAATCGTCGTGACCTGGCGTTGTACGTTCCGCTCCTGCAGCAGACGATCGAGCACGTCAGGCAAGAGATTTCCACGGGGAAAAGTGAAAAGGATATTGTTGCTGAAGGCCTGCCCGAAATCTGGAAGCCGTGGTTCGCTCCCAAGCCCGTCCCCGCTGAACACGACTTTATGCAGCGGGTTTATGCAACGCTGGCCCACACCAGCAATCTCGATCAGTAGGCGCGCTAGGGTAAACTGATCGACCATGCTTCCTCGTGACATCGCCCACCAACGATTAATCAATCAGCAGATTGCAGCTCCGTCTCACAAGAAACCGTGTGACGTCGTTGCAGCACTCGGTGCCATCCAAGCTCAAGACTTTCTCGGTGCGCTCTGGGCGATTGGCCTTCGCTTGCCGCACGCCACAGAAGCCGAGATCAAACAGGCCATCGCCGACCGGACGATTATCCGCACGTGGCCTATGCGCGGCACCTTGCATTTCGTGGCAGCCGCGGATGTCCGTTGGATGCTCGAATTATTAGCGCCACGGATTATCGCGGGTAGTGCCGGCCGCTACCGCCAGCTCGAACTCAACGCCGCCATTTTTCTGCGCGGTGAAAAGGTTTTCATCAAAGCCCTGCAAGGCGGCGCAGCTCTCACTCGCGATCAAATGTATGAGCAGTTGGAACGTTCCCGCATCTGTTCCGCCGGCCAACGCGGTATTCATATTTTGTCGCGCCTCGCGCAAGAGGGGCTCATTTGCTTTGGGGCGCACGCAGGCAAGCAACCGACTTTCGTTTTGCTCGATGAATGGGCACCCAGAGCCAGGAAATTGGCACATGATGAGGCTCTGGCCGAACTTGCCCTGCGCTATTTCACCAGCCGCGGCCCGGCCATGTTGCAAGATTTCGCCTGGTGGGCGGGATTGAAAGTTTCAGACGCCAAGGCCGCTCTCGAAATGGTTTCGTCGCGCCTCACACAGGAAACGATTGGCGGCAGCGTTTACTGGATGTCTCAAGACAAGCGGGTTGCGCCGGACCCGTCGGCGCAGGTGAACCTGCTGCCCAGCTTCGACGAATTTCTGCTCGCCTACAAAGATCGCAGTGCATCGCTCGATCCACGGGATGCTCCGAAGATCGTGCCCGGCAAGGGCGGAATGTATTTGCCCACGATCGTGACAAAGGGCCACGTCGAAGGCACCTGGAGGCGCATGTTCAAGAAAAACATGGTCATCATCAACACAAACTTCTTCACTTCACCAAAAACGCGGAAAACTCGGGCCCTCGCAGACGAAGCGGAGCGCTACAGTCGATTTCTAGGCCTGCCCCTGGAATCGAAGGCCTAAGAAGTCTCTCAAAATACCTTTTGCTTTTTCTTCGCCTTGTGCTAATCTGCGTTCCAGAAAGGCTGGGTCGGGACCTCGGCACTCTGGTACACTTGGCCGCCTCGGTCTCCAGCTAAGACCAAAAAGATGAAAGCCCTGTAGAGGTGGCACTGTGAACGACGAAAAGACAAAAAACCTGGATTTGGCTATATCCCAGATTGAAAAGCAGTACGGCAAGGGCTCCATCATGCGCCTGGGGAACAAGGATGTGCTGGTACCCGTGAACGTAATCCCCACCGGATCGATCTCGATTGACGCAGCGCTCGGTGTGGGCGGCTTCCCGCGCGGCCGCGTGATCGAAGTGTACGGCCCGGAATCCGGCGGCAAGACGACCCTTACTCTGCACGTGATCGCCGAGGCCCAAAAGCTGGGCGGCCAGGCCGCCTTCATCGACGCCGAACACGCGCTCGACCCATCGTATGCGCGCAAACTGGGCGTGGATGTGGACAACTTGCTGGTATCGCAGCCGGACAATGGTGAGCAAGCGCTCGAAATCGCCGAAGCGCTGATTCGCTCGAATGCCGTGGACATCATCGTGGTGGACTCGGTCGCGGCCCTGGTTCCGCGCGCCGAACTCGAAGGTGACATGGGCGATGCGCAAATGGGTTTGCAGGCGCGGTTGATGTCGCAAGCGCTGCGCAAACTGACCGCGATCGTCTCCAAATCAAAAACCTGCTTGATCTTCATCAACCAGATCCGCGAAAAGATTGGCGTGATGTTCGGCAACCCGGAAACCACCACTGGCGGCCGCGCGCTGAAGTTTTATTCTTCGATCCGCGTGGATATCCGCCGCATTCAGGCCATCAAGGAAGGCGACCGCGTGGTCGGTTCGCGCACCCGCGCGAAAGTGGTAAAGAACAAAGTTGCAGCGCCGTTCCGCGAAGCCGAATTCGACATTATTTACGGTGAAGGCGTCTCGCGCGAAGGCGATTTGATTGACCTCGGCGTCACCAAAGGCTTACTCGAAAAATCCGGCACCTGGATTTCGTACAAGAACGAGCGCCTGGGCCAGGGCCGCGAAAATGCTCGCGTGTTCCTGAAAGAGAACGCCGACATTCGCGGCAAGATCGAGCACGAACTGCGCAAGCAGCTGGGTTTGCTGGCGCATCCCGCAGTGACTGCGGAAGGAAACGGCAAGCCGTCGCCCGAAGCGCAAAAACTAGCCGCCGAAGCTGCGAAGCAACCGCCCAAGGCGGCAGTCGCGGCGCAAGGCCGAGCAAGCAGGTAACGATGCGACGAGCGTCAACCTAAAATAATTCGACGCCACGTAGCGGGGCATGTATGAAGCCGCCCCGCTCCTGGCATCTAGTTTCGTCGCGTTTTTGCGTCTGCGCATCTGTACCTTCGTCCAGTCGTGTCATTCAGGAAAACTGTTCGCCTTTCCAGTTGCGCTGGCCTGTAACATTTCCGTAAACTAAAGCCTCTTCGGTTGAAGCACATAGTCTTCGGGCCGATAGAGAACTCAATGCGACGCCACCCAGCCGCCAAACAGCTTGTCCCGGTCCTGTGTCTTTTTCTTGCAGGCGCCTTCGCTGCCGCTTCCGGCGCGACGCCGACGAAATCCAAGTCCGGCTCAACGACCCGCACGCACCATCGCAAGAGCGGCATCTCCGCGTACGGTGATCCCACAAAAGACGACAACGCCGACTATGACGATCCCGTCATCCGCCAGGTTGCGGTGGACGCGCTGGGCCACGCCAACGGCTCCGTGCTCGCCATGGATCCGGCCACCGGCCGTATTCTCACCATCGTCAATCAGAAAATGGCGTTTTCTTCGGGCTTCGAACCTTGCTCCACTATCAAGCCCGTCATCGCGCTCGCCGGTTTGCAAGAAGGCGTCATCACGCGCGACACCATGATCAAGATTGGCCATCGCCGCTACATGGACCTCACCGAAGCGATGGCTCACTCCAACAACGTCTATTTCGAGGAAGTGGGCACGCGGCTGGGGTTCGCGCGAGTACATCAATATGCGCGCTTGGTCGGCCTCGGCGAACGCGCCGGTTACAACATTGCAGAAGAGCAGCCCGGCCTGTTGCCGTCGTATCCGCCGGCGTATGGCGGAGTCGCGCGCATGTCCAGCTTCGGCGAAGGAATTCGCCTTACGCCGCTGCAACTCGCTTCGCTGGTCGCCACTCTCGCGAATGGCGGCACGCAGTATTATCTGCAATATCCCCGCACCGAGCAGGAGCGCACCAGTTTCCAGCCGCGCGTGCGCCAGCAGCTCGACATCGCGCCGCTGCTGCCGGACCTCCGTGAAGGGATGTTGGCCGCCGTGATGTACGGGACCGCGAAACAAAGTTACGACCCAGACGGTGAGCAAGCTCTCGGCAAGACTGGCACCTGCAACGATGAAGCTCTCGGCGGCCGCCTCGGATGGTTTGTTTCTTACGCCGATCAAGCCCATCCGAAAATCGTGCTGGTCGTTTTGATTCGCGGCGGTAGCCGCTCCGTTAGCGGCCCGCACGCCTCGGAAATTGCCGGACGCATCTATCATGGCCTGCGCGAACGAAATTATTTCGCTGAAGCTGCACGCCGCGCCCAATACGCCACAGCCGCCGGCGCTTCCCACTAGAGGTTTTCTCTGCGTCTCTGCGGTTAGTCAGCGCCGTTACTCCCAAGAAAAATATCGCGCAATTTTCTTTTCGCCTGTAACCACGCTGCGTTATGCTGTTTTTCCTAAATCCGAGTGGTGCGGACCATGAATAAAAGGTGGCAAGCAATCATCGGGGTTACGTTCGTGGTCGTTGCCGGTGCAGCGTGCCTGGCAGCCGCTTATAATGCGCGCATCTCGGCCGAAAATGACGTCGCGATGAAGGAATCTTTCGCGCGGGAAGAAGCCCGTCATATTCAGCAGCAGCCGGTTTTTTTCACCGACAGCATCGTCCCGGCTCGCCTGCCGTTCCAGGATTTCCTCCAAGGACTCGGCATCGCTCGGGATGATGCAGCTCGCTTGGTAGCCTCGGCACAGTCGGTTTTCGATTTCCGCCACATGCGCGCGGGCAATCGCATTACCGTGGGGCGCTCGATTCTCGGCGAGCTCCGCGAAGTCCGCTACCGCGTCGACGCGGACCGTGTCTTGGATATTGCCCCGCAGGGCGGCGATTTCCATTCAGAGATTCAGACCATTCCGTCTGCAACCAAAACGGTGGGTGTCACCGGCGAAATTCAAGGCTCGCTATTCAATGCCGTGACGGACTCCGGTGAAAAGCCGGAACTGGCCATGCGCTTGGCGGAAATTTTCGGTTGGGACCTGGACTTCTACACCGACCCGCGTCCGGGCGACACCTTCCGCGTGGTGGTGGAAAAGAGAATGCTCGCGAACGGCGAGCTCTCTTCCTACGGTCGCATTCTCATGGCGGAATACAACAATGGCAATCATCCTTACCGCGCAGTCCTGTTTCATGGCCCCGGCGGCGTGCCGGCATATTACACACCCGACGGCAAATCCATGAAGAAGGCGTTTCTGCATTCGCCGCTGAAATTTGCCGCGGTGATTACTTCGCATTTCAGCGAACACCGATTCCATCCGATCCTGAAAGAGTACCGGCCGCACCTCGGAATTGATTATGCCGCGCCCAGCGGCACTCCGGTGCAGACGATCGGTGATGGACGCGTGATTTTTGCGGGAATGAAAGGCGGGGCAGGGAATTTGATCGAGGTTCAACACTCGAATGGCTATACCACCTACTATATGCACCTCTCGCGCGTACTGGTGCACTCCGGCCAACGCGTTGAGCAGGGCCAGCGAATCGGCCTGGTAGGCATGACGGGCCTTGCCACCGGCCCGCATCTGGATTTTCGCATTCAGCGAGGCAAAGACTTTCTGAATTTCGAGCGCCTGCCGCTGCCGCCCTCCGACCCAGTCGTGAAGCGGGACTGGAGCGAATTCGCGGCAGTCCGCGACCAAGCCCTGGCGTTAATGCCCGCGCTCCCATCGCCAGAGGGAACCTCATTAGCCAAGAACGGCACCCCCGCCTCCCTGCCAGCCCCAACTTCTTCGCTCCCCGCAGCTCAATAACCTGCTTGCGCTGTGCGATGTCCGGCGGTTGGAAGTCCGTGCAAAAAAAATCCGCCGCAAGCGCGGCGGACTCGAAACGCAGCCAGATTTTGCTTTTGGCGATTATGCGAGTGGCACAGGCGCTGGACCCTCGGGCTCAAGGCCAGAGGCTGCCCGTTGGCCGCCAGCGCCATCCATCTCCCCAACCTTGAATCGCGAAAAACGCCGTACTGAAATATTCTCGCCGATCTTTGCGATGGTGTGGTCGATCAGCTCTTTCACCGTCATGCCTTCGTCTTTGATGAAGTGCTGCTCGTAGAGGCAATTCTCCTCGTAGAACTTCTCCATCTTGCCGCTGACGATCTTCTCGATCACAGCCTCGGGCTTGCCCGTGGCCTTGGCCTGTTCCTTGTAGATTTCACGTTCGCGGTCGAGCGTTTCCTGCGTCACCTCCTCGCGCCGCAGAAAACGTGGATCGAGCGCAGCAATGTGCATTGCCACGTCATGGCACAAACGCTGGAAATCGTCCGTACGCGCGACGAAATCGCTCTCGCAGTTCACTTCCACCAGCACGCCTATTTTTCCGCCCGCGTGGATGTAGCAGCTGACCAAGCCTTCGGAAGTCGTGCGCTGCGCCTTCTTCGCCGCCGTGGCTTGTCCCTTCTTGCGCAGAATATCGATCGCGCGTTCGATGTCGCCGCCGGTTTCCACCAAGGCATCGCGGCACGCCGCGAAACCCACACCCGTGCGATCCCGCAGCTCTTTCACCTGCTGCGCGGATATATTCGGTTTTCCGTCTGCTGTTGCCATGGATGTACTCAATTCCTTTGAATGATTTCAGGACTTACTACCGGTTCGGTCGGCCCGCCTGGATTTGATTGGCTCGGGCGGCTCACACAGAAGGTAACTCCCGCCCTGTCTATCGATGCTGATGTGTCTCGTCTTCGGTGGGTATGGCGGCTGCTGCGGCTTCTTCGGGCGCGACCAGATCGCCCGGCTCGCCTTCCACGAAATCGCCTTCCTGCTTTTCGTAAACTTCGTAGGCGCTCGTGTCCACGTAATCCACGCCTTCTTCGCCGCTACCATCGACAGCTTTCTGATCGGCAATCTGAGTCTGCTCGAACGACTGATGGCCTACGATCACTGCGTCGGAGATCTTCGAGGTGAACAAACGAATCGCGCGCAAGGCGTCGTCATTGCCGGGGATAACCCAATCGACCAGGTCAGGATCGCAATTCGTATCCACGATCGCGACCACCGGGATGCCCATACGCCGCGCTTCGTGTACGGCGATCAATTCCGCGTTGGGATCGATCACGAACATAGCATCCGGCAGCGTGGTCATATTCTCCACGCCCGCAAAATTCTGCTGCAGGTGCTTCAGTTCGCGCTCCAGGCGTGCCGCTTCCTTCTTCGAAAACTGCGCCATGCGCCCGTCTTCGACCATGCCCTTCAGCAGCTTCAATCGCTTGATGGACTTCTGCAGGGTCACCCAGTTCGTCATCGTGCCACCCAGCCAGCGGTGATTCACGTAGAACATGCCGCAGCGGTTCGCCTCTTCGGCGATCGCTTCTTGCGCCTGGCGCTTGGTGCCCAGAAAAAGAATTCGTTTGCCTTGTCCGGCCAGCTCGGAAACGTAACGAGCTGCATCGCGGAACATCTTCAAGGTCTTTTGCAAATCAATGATGTGGATTCCATTGCGTTCCCCGAAAATATATTCCTTCATCTTCGGGTTCCAGCGCCGCGTCTGGTGGCCGAAATGAACTCCAGCCTCCAGCAATTCCTTCATGGTTATTTCAACTCCCAAAGTGCCTCCTTGTTTGAAGGGATGCTTGATACTCCAGCGATCGGAGCAGCATCCTTTTCTGCCGGTTCCTTGCCGGCCGTGAATTTAATCCGGTCCCGACGAATCGAAGCCGGATCCTAACGAAAAGCCCGCCCGATTACCGCTTACTGAACTGGAACCTACGCCGCGCGCCCTTCTGCCCGTACTTCTTGCGTTCCTTCATGCGCGGGTCGCGCGTCAGAAAACCATTCTTGCGCAGCGCGGGCCGCAATTCCGGGTTCAACCTTGAAAGCGCGCGCGAAAGACCCATGCGCACCGCTCCCGACTGCCCGCCCACGCCGCCGCCCTTTACGATTGCCTTGACTTCCACCTGGTCCAGCATCTGCGTGAACTTCAGTGGCTCAACAGCCGCCGTGTTCCACGCGACGTTGCGAAAATACTCGTCCACCGGCCGGCCGTTCACCGTGAATCGCGCCGCGCCCTGCTTGATATACACGCGCGCAATGGATTCTCGCCGGCGTCCGGTGCCGTAAAATTGCTTTGCCTTTCCTTCTAGTGAGCTCGCAGCTGAACTCAAAGTTCCTCCTGTTTACTCAGCACGTCTTGGAGCGAGGAAATACCCCGCATGCACTACCCCCCAAGCGAAAATTTTCCAAATCCCTGTGTGTCGCGAGGCTATAGCGAGAGTGGCTGAGGCTTTTGTCCGGTGTGGCGGGCGAGGCCTTCACTTCCGGCATAAACACGCAGCTTCTTTGCTCTTCGCGCGCGGAGCTTGTTCTTCGGCAGCATCCCAAGCACCGCTTCGCGCACAACCTCTTCGGGCCGCCGTTGCAACAGCGTGCGGATCGGCACTTCCTTCAATCCGCCCGGCCAGCCGCTGTGATGACGATACAACTTCTGATCGATCTTGTTGCCCGTCAGCTTTATCTTCTCAGCGTTTACAACCACAACGTGATCGCCGCAATCCAGATGCGGCGTATAGGTTGGTTTATCCTTGCCGATCAGAAGACGCGCGACGCGCGTCGCCAGCCGCCCAAGCACTACTCCCTGGGCGTCAATCACGAACCAGTTCTTCCCCACCATCAATTCTTCGGCCTCGCGGCCTCTTGGAACATACGTCGGCATCTGCTCAGTCACACCTTTCCCGGTAAAGACAAACACTGATTCTAAAGTAGCTTGTTGCCTATGTCAACGAGTGAAACAGCACGAGGAACGCAAAACTACGGGTTCAGCAGCGGGCCACCGTGGCGGCCCGCCCTGTTTGGGGAGGCAGAAACAAATCGTTGAATCGAGCCTGACTAGGACGTAGCCGCGGCCGTGGTGCGGTTGCGCGCGTATGACTTGGAACTGTCATCGCTCGCGTCGCCGGTCTTGTCAATCTCGATTGAGCCCTTGAAATACGCCCCGTCCTCGATCGAAATACGCGCCGTGGTCAAATCGCCGACCACCGAGCCGTCCTTCTTGATCTCGATCCGGTCGCGTGCCCGCAGATTGCCCTTCACGTTGCCGTACACCACTACTTCGCGGGCAATTACGTCCGCCGTTACCTTGGCGCTGGCGCCCACGGTCAGCTTGCGGTCTTCGAGCTGCACCAAGCCCTCGACGCTGCCATCAATCAGCAGGTCTTCGTTGCCGGTGATCTCGCCTTTCACGTGCAGGCTCGACCCCAATCGTGCCGTGCCGCCCGAACTCGTGCTTGGATACGTCGAATCAATCGGTGCCATCGTTTTTGCCTCCCCAGGAATTGCCGGTGCGTTTGCACTCGGAATATTTGGCCGTACTTGCTGCGATTGTTGCCCTTGCTGCGGGAGCGGATTCTTCGCCGGAGCTTCCGGCTTCTTGTCTCCCCACATTTACCCTCCTTGCGCCGAACTGTGCCAGAATCACAAATTCGATTCGTCATAGGACCGGGTCTTTGAATGTAGTCCCGCGCTGAAACTCTGCCAAATCCAAAATGGTACAGATGTGTCCGGTGAGGTAACGCTCTACCTAGATGCTGGGGAGCCGCATCGTAAGTCTTCATCCCGAGCAGTGCAAGCACGAAATAATTCAGCGCCTATAGCGACCGAACATCACAGGTAACGCTCTTGCACGATTGCGATGTGATGCAAGACGTGACCAGCGATAATGTACGCTAGTGCTCTGACCGTCACGGAGTTTCCGCTGGCCACGCCTTTGCGCGACCACGCTTCCTCCGGAAGCTTCTGGAGAAGTGACAGGGTCGCATTGCGAACGTCGCGAAAGTCGGTGACATGGCTTGCCCACGAATAATCGTCTGCTCGAGCGCCGTTCGCGGCCGTATTCTGATCGAAGCTCGCCAGCGGTTCGCTAAAACCGCGACCAAACCACAGCGCGCGAAAAGCAAATGTTCGCTCGGTGTCGTTCACGTGATTCAGCACTTGCCGGATGCTCCACTTCTCCGACGCATAGCGATGCAAGGACTTCTCTTCGGAAATTTGGGACAAAAAGGTAGGAACTTGTTGCAGCTGGTTTGTCAGCACACTGACAATATCGTCGCTCGCAATCCGATCAATGTAGGTGAAGTAGTACGGCGCCGCTTCGTCGCGTCCCGGCACGCTCATAGCTCGACCGCCTCAGCCCCGACTAATACTTGCGCAGAACACCGACCACTCTTCCCTGAATCTTGACGTCCGTGCCCTGGACCACGATCGGAGACATCGCCGAATTCGCCGGCTGCAATCGCACCTTGCCGCCTGGCTCGCGGTAGAATCTCTTTACCGTTGCGTCATCCTCACCCACCAGCGCCACTACAATCTCGCCCGGGTTAGCCACTTGGGTCTGCTCCACGACGATATAATCTCCGTCCAAAATGTGATCGTCGCGCATGGACTCGCCCTTCACCTGCAGCACGAACGTGCCTTGCCCGCGCGCAAAATCCGCTAGCGAAATCGTCTCGTTCTGTTCCACGGCTTCGAGCGGGTGGCCTGCCGCGATGCGTCCGGCCAAGGGCAGTTCCACCACATGGCGGTCCAGAACCTGTTCGCGAATCGGTTTGGGCAATTGGACGACTTCAATGGAACGGCTCTGGTTGTAGCCGCGGCGGATAAATCCTTTTTTTTCGAGCGTCGAAAGATGCTTGTGTACCGTCGCCAGCGAAGTGAGCTTCAGCGCGCGCGCAATTTCCTCAAAACTCGGCGAATAGCCGTTTTTGTTGAGGAACCCGACCAAGTAGTTCAGGACTTCCTTCTGCCTCTTTGTGAGCGCCATTTCACACCCCTCGACCCCGAGTTTGAAGGCCGCAGTGTAGGCGAATTAAAAGCGAAAGTCAATGGTACTTGCGGACAGGCTGGCCTTTTTCAGCAGTTGCGTGTCGCCTGGGTCTGAGCTTCTCAGGCAGCCGACAGTTCACTCTGGTCCGGACATCGGCACCTTCGACCGGCGCTTGGTCGATTGTCCCCTGCCTTGCTTGGCCGATTGCGCGTTTAGAACTTCGCGCAACGCCTGCAGCTCCCTGCGTGTTTCCTCCAGCGCCGCACTCACACGCACTGTATTTTCCTCGATCCATTCCCTCATCGCCGCAATCTGTTCCGCGACCGCTTCGGCTGCAGCCAGCCCGGCCGCCTTCCGCATCTCCGCGAGTTGCGATTCCTGGGTGCTTTCGCTGGCTGCCCGCGGTCGCGGCTTACTTTTCTCCAGAGCCGTCATCATTTCCACTGTGCAATCCAGCACCACCTCGTCGGCTACCGCCAACTGTGCGGACAAGCCTCGGCCGGTCTCGGTTAATGGCGAAGAAGCTATAACAGCCGCCACTGACTCTTCGACTGGCGGCTCCGCCACGGCAACCTCTTCACCAGCGCAAGCAAACCAGTCACTCGGTGGCCACGGAATTCCCCAGACGTTTCCGGGAACCTCGAAAGCCAAGGCCACGTGATAGACCTCCCGGTAGGTCTTCGGACGCTGCACCCACACAACCCTGGCTTGCACTACTTTGGAGGACCGCGTCGCGTCCAAGCGGCGAATTTCGACCCTGACGGTTGAATCCTTGGGAGCATAATGCTTCGACTGATACTTGCAGCCGTAGCAATCGATCATCACGGTCGCGGTGGACTCCTGGAAAGTCTGGCCGAGTGCATCCGTTCCAGTAATCTTGATCGGCACGGATTTTGCGAGGCGCGTGCTGCGGCGCTTCTCCGCGCCAGGTTCGTTCGATCGGTGGGATTCGCTCACAGCGTGCTCCGGGGGAAACTCTAACGTTAGCACTCCGGTGCGTCACGAGCTGCTACAGTTGGCGGCATTGTGCGAAAAAGTAAAGGCGAGCGGCTTTTAGTGCACGTTCGCCAGCGCCCCCCGTTTTCGTCTGAAGTGAAACACAACGAGTACGAGCGCGGCAGCCGCCGCCAGGGCAATCGTTACAATTAGGACCGCGGTGCCATGCGCCATGATCACCCTAAAAATCTGGCGTCCATAAGCGGCTCCCAAGTAAGCCAGGACGCAGTAGCGCAAGATGCGTCCAGCGGACATCGCTATCAGAAATTTCTTGGGGGAGTATTGCAGCGCGCCGGCCGCGATCACAAACGGCACCATAGGCATAGGCGGCGGCAAGAACGCGGGAACCACGATCGCCCCAAAGCCCCAGCGCTCGAATGCCTTGGTTACTTTCTTCACGTTTCGCGGCGAGACCCGGTCCTTCAGCGCTTTCTCACCGCGGTTTCGCGCGATCCGGTAAGTAAAATAGGCTCCGATCACCGAGCCCGCTGTAGCCATTACGGCGTAGTACGGCCACCAGGCGTGGTCATGCGCCGACAGTACAACCGTCATCGCGTCCATGCTGCCGGGGACCGGGATCACTGAACTATCGATCAGCCCCAGCAGAATCAAACCCGGACCGCCCAGGGTGAACAGCCAATGCCGTACCGCGTGCGCTTTCGTGGCCGCTGTCATCGGCGCAAGTTTTGCCAGTGCAAGCTTCATTGCCGCGGGCCCTTGAGTTGGTGCCCAATTCATTCGACGCTCGATGCCAGGTTCGGGTTCCGCCGTAGCGGCGAAAACGACACATTCGGCTCGTACATCGGGCAAAGTGCCTCACGATGTGCTAGCCTATAGTCGGAGTTATGCGGGAAGAGGAAAAACCGCGCGCAAGGCCGCGTCGCGCTCCAAGGCACGGCGAATGGCTTCGTTTTTCTTTCTCGACGGGTTCGAATCACCGGCCAATGCGACGGTCCCATTTCGAAGCCTGGTCCTTTATCTGTGATCCCCCTATAGTCTCGCACTGTGCTAGCGTTTCGCTGAACGGAAAGTCGCTTACACGCGTCAAACAAACAGGGGTAACACACGCCCCACCCAGGCCGTGGTGCGCCAATCTCGAAAAGAGGTGTTGAATTCATAATGTCCAGTACATTTGCTGACATATCGGGCCGCAAGAAAGAAACCATAGACAAGGCCGTCATCCGCTTTTGCGGTGACTCCGGAGACGGCATGCAGATTACCGGCAGCCAGTTCACCAACACCGTGGCCCTGTACGGAAATGATCTCGCCACGCTGCCCGATTTTCCAGCCGAGATTCGCGCCCCTGCCGGCACTTTGCCCGGCGTCAGCGGATTCCAGGTTCACTTTTCGTCCAGCGACGTTTATACCCCCGGCGATTCGGTGGACGCGCTCATCGCCATGAATCCCGCTGCCCTGAAGATGAACCTGCCGGACCTGAAAACCAACGGCATTCTGATCGTCAATCTCGATAGCTTCAAGGAAACCGATCTTCGTAAGGCCCAGATCGTTCAGAACCCTCTCGAAGATCATTCGCTCGATGGCTATCGCCTCTTTGCCGTGGAACTCACCAAACTGACGCGCGCCTCGCTGAAAGAATTGGGGCTCGACGCCAAGAGCATGGACCGCTGCAAGAATTTCTTCGCCCTGGGCATGTGCTACTGGCTCTATAACCGCTCGATGCAGCCGACGCTGCGTTGGCTCGAGGACAAATTCAAGAACAAGCCACAGCTGGTCCAAGCTAATAAGCTTGCGATGCAGGCTGGCTACAGCTATTGCGAAGCCACCGAAGCGTTTCAGATCAGCTACGAGATTCCTCCCGCAAAGCTGCAGCCGGGCGTCTATCGCAATATCAGTGGGAACGCTGCGCTGGCTCTGGGATTCGTCGCCGCGTCTCAGCAGGCGGGAATCACGCTTTTTCTCGGCTCTTATCCCATCACACCAGCTTCCGACATTCTTCACGAGCTTTCCATGTACAAGGACTTCGGCGTCACCACCTTTCAAGCCGAAGACGAAATCGCAGCGGTCACTTCGGCAATCGGCGCCGCATATGCTGGGGCACTTGGCATCACCTCTACTTCCGGCCCGGGCATGGCCCTGAAGACCGAAGCCCTTGGCCTCGCCGTGATGGTCGAATTACCGCTGGTAATCTGCGACATCCAGCGCGGCGGGCCTTCGACCGGCCTTCCGACCAAGACCGAACAAGCCGATCTGTTGCAAGCCCTGTTCGGCCGCAACTCCGAAGCTCCGATCCCGGTGCTCGCTCCTGCTACTCCCGGCGATTGCTTCTGGATTGCTCTGGAAGCAAGCCGCATTGCCATCAAATATATGGTGCCCGTCATCATTCTCTCCGACGGATATCTCGCGAACGGTTCCGAGCCCTGGAAAGTTCCCACGGTCGAAGATCTCCCGGCGATTCCCGTGCACTTTGAAACCAATCCGGAAGGCTTTCAGCCCTACAAGCGCGATCCCGAGACGCTGGCGCGTCCCTGGGCCATTCCCGGAACTCCCGGCCTCGAGCACCGCGTGGGTGGCATCGAAAAGCAGGACGTCACCGGCAACGTGAACTACGAACCGCTGAACCACGAGCACATGGTGCGCACCCGGGCGGAAAAAGTTGAAGGCATCGCGCAGGATATTCCGGACGCAGTAGCCGAGGGTGATCCTGCGGGTGACGTGTTGATCGTCGCTTGGGGTTCCACTCATGGACCGATCACAGCGGCCATGAAAGCCCAGCGCGCCAAAGGACATCGCATCGGCCATGTCCATCTGCGCTATTTGAACCCGCTGCCGAAAAATCTGGGCGATTTGCTGAAGCGTTATAAAAAAGTTCTAGTGCCGGAAATGAACATGGGCCAGCTCGTGATGCTCCTGCGCGCGAAATTCCTAGTCGACGCGCAAAGCTACGGCAAAATCCAAGGCAAGCCATTCAAGCAATCCGAAATCGAAGCCAAAATCGAAGAGTTGCTCGATTAGGATGTTGTAGCGGCGGTCTTCAGACCGCCAGCTTTCGAATTTCTTAGAGGTGATCGAAAATGACTACGGCTGCGTTGCCCGTCTATACAAAAAAGGATTTTCAAACCGACCAGGAAATCCGCTGGTGTCCAGGCTGCGGCGACTACGCGATTCTCTCCGCGGTGCAAATGGTCTTCGCCGAGCTAGGCGTACCGCGCGAAAAATTTGTCTTTATCTCGGGCATCGGCTGCTCCAGCCGTTTCCCCTATTACATGAACACCTTCGGCTTCCACACGATTCACGGCCGGGCCCCCGCCGTTGCCACCGGTATCAAACTGGTTCGTCCTGACCTTGAGGTTTGGGTTGCCACCGGCGACGGTGATTCTCTTTCCATCGGCGGAAATCACACGATCCACATGCTTCGCCGCAATGTGGGCCTGAAAGTTCTTATGTTCAACAACAAGATTTACGGTCTCACCAAAGGCCAATACTCTCCGACATCCGAGATCGGAAAGAAAACCAAGTCCACGCCCTACGGCACCGCGGACCGCCCGTTCAATCCCCTTTCTTTGGCGATTGGTTCCGAAGCCACATTCGTCGCGCGCTCCGTGGACATTTTCCAGCAGCATTTAAAGGAAACTTTGCGGAAAGCGGCGGCTCATCAAGGCGCGGCCTACGTCGAGATTCTGCAGAACTGCAATATCTTCAATGACGGCGCGTGGCAGGACATTACGGAAAAAGATGCGCGCAGCGAGCACGTCGTCCAGCTCGAGCACGGCAAGCCGCTCATCTTCGGCAAGAAGCGCGAGAAGGGAATCCGCATGAACGGGTTCGACCTGGAAGTGGTCGAACTCGGCAACGGCATCAGCGAAAACGATCTGCTCGTGCATGACGAGCAGCATCCGCGCGCCGCCTACGCCTTCCTACTCGCACACATGGAACATCGCGAGGGATTCCCAACTCCTATCGGCGTACTTCGTGCGTGGAATAATGTCCCGCGCTACGAGGATTTGATCGCGCAGCAAATCCGCGACGTTCAAGCTAAAAAAGGCAAGGGCGATCTAGCCAAGCTCCTGCGCGCCGGCGACACCTGGGAACTGAAAGCATAAGCGGCAGAGCCTCTTGGCCGTGCTCTTGGGTTTTCTCGTTGGGGGCGGGCCAGGCGTGTAGCGCCGGCGTCTCGCTGGCTTTAACCTTTTGCGGCCGTAGCGAATCCGTGGTCCCGGCGCCATAAGGCTACGCATTGCGGCGCCCGCCTATTGCGGCCGCCGCTTCTTCCCGGTAGGATCTTCCGGCAACGATGCAGTCTTCCAATCGACGCCCTTGGGAACCTGTCCCACGCCCGCGACGTACAGCGCTCCCTCGGTCACTCCGTCGATTCCCAGGTCGCGATCGATCTTGGAATCCGCGAGCGCCATGGTGCAAAACGGCGCGAGACCCAGCCACGTTGCAGTCAAACAGAATGTCTGGCACAAATGTCCCGCCTCCGTGAGCACCACGCGATAAGCCCGTGGGTAGCGATACTTCCATTGTGTGCGTGTGAACACTGCGGTCATCACTACAAACGCGCAGGCATCGGCAAACCAGCGCTGCCCGATTACGTAATCGGACATGCGATCGCGCGTAATTCCTCGTCGCAGCAATTCCACCCGGTGTCTGCTCGCGTCGTAGTGATAAATTCCCGGGGAAATTCCCTCCACGTCCCGAGCTATCACATAGGCTTCGATCGGATGCAGCGCCCCGCCCGAAGGCGAAGTCTTGAGTGCAAATTTTCCCAGAGGCGGCACCTCCACCCACTCGCGGACTCCAAAAGTCAGTCCCAATAGAGTGCTCAGGTCGGCGAACGAGAGTTTCCCGGGCGCAAATCTCCGCCACGTCCGGCGCGCCGTAAGCACGCGCGGAAAATCCCCGCTCTCGCGCGCCGGAAGAAGCTGTCTTTGCGCAGCCTGCGGATAACGCTTTACCGGAACCGGCATGGCTTTCTGGTGGGTCAGCTCTTCCATGTAGTGGCCGATACGGACGAGGTCAGCGATGAAAGGAAGGTCGCGTCCAGTGAAATGAAAAAAACCGGCTGGGGGATTCCAATGCGTCCATGTGGCCATGGCGCGTTCGATAGGGTGTTCGTTTCGATCGGAACGCTGCAGCAGCGAATGCCGCGCCAACTCCTTGATAGCCGCGCGCAACGATGAGGGAGAATATCGCGGAAGATGGCGGAAAATCGCGTCAGCCGGACGCCAGCGTGTGAAAAAATCCAATACTTCGGTTGCGATCGGTGCGGCCGTTACGCCCTTGCCTGTCGCATAGTTCTCAAAGATCATCCTTCCCGCATTCCAATAGGAAACCAAAGAAGGAGATCGCCGGAACAGCACCTGCTTCGCTTTAGGCATGGCCGCAGGTCACAAGGCGCAACTCGACATCGGCAGAACACCGGCCCCCGTTCCGAGATTCACTTGGGTATCTTCGTGAACCACTGCCCGTAGGGTGGTCGCGTTTGGATCCGCGTCGGCGGGCAAAGGATTCGTATCATACGGTAGGACTCTTTCAGCGCACCCAAATCCAGGTCGATTTTCTCCTGGTCGGCTTTGCTGACCTTCGAGCGAATCGAGCGCAGTTTCTTCTCAGCTTTGCGGATTTCTGCGGCAACGCCATGAAGCGTAAATTTAATTTTTGCCATTTGAGCCTCCCTCCAGGCTTGTTCCCAATTCCGTAAAACGGGGAATGGCTCCAAATCTTGAGAACACAGGCAAGAGACACGGGCTACTTGTTCGGTTTTGTCGTGAACGATTGCCCATACATCGTGGGCGGCCTGCAAATATGCGCAATAATTCCGTGGCCCCTTTTCAAGCTACGCAAATTCAGGTCAATCTTTTTCTGGTCGGCCTTCGTGACCTTGCTACGAATAGCGCGCAGCTTTTTCTCTGCCTTTTTGATTTCCTTGGTGACACTCTTCAGCGTGAAGCTGATTTTGGCCATGTTGTTCCCCCTACCCGGCGCATCGAAATTTTCTTTGTTGGAAGGTTCGGGCCGATTCCGCGAGGTGCGCGCCAGACCGGCGTGAGTGTAGTTGAGCCGAAACACAGCGTCAAGAAAGATTGCTAGATCTGGCTTGAGTATCTGGATTGTCAACGCTCATTGGAATTTCCCCCGGCTGGCGGCATCGGCAGCCCGATTCGCTTCACCAGAGCTGTGAATCTTGGATCGCTCCGCAATCCGGTGAGTCGTGGATGCACAGCAATATTGATCAGCCGCACCGAATGCTCGTCGTACGCCTTATCAAGCCACTGAAAGGCCTGATCCCTATCGCCCAGACCGACGTAAACCAGCGCAATGCTGTAGGGCGAAACATATCGCTGCGCCGACATCTGCAGTAACTCGTGCAGAATCGCGAGCGCCTCCGTTTTCTTTCCGGCCACGGCGTATGCGTTCCCCAATTCGGCTTTGAACGAAGTTTCGTTGCCGGATAGCGCGAGTGCCTGCTGCAACTCCCGCAATGCCTTCTCGTATTCTCCCTTCGCCAAGTAGGCCTGACCCAGGTAGCCATGCGCGACGGCGAAGGTCGGGTCCATTGCGATGGTTCTCTGGGCCTGGGCGATGGCGTCATCGTCCTTGCCGGCCAGATACAGAACCCAGGATAAATTGGCATTGATGATCAACGAGCGCGGGTCGAGTTCTTGCGCCAGCTTCATCTCCGAGATTGCTTCCTCGTCTTTCCCCGCGTCCGCCAGCGCCAGTGCATACCAATGGTGACCATTGGCATCGCCTGGATTCAGCTGAATCGCACGCTGAAATTCGTCGAGGACGCCGGGCCATTCCAAGCTATACGCGCGAATTTGACCCAGCGCCGCATGCGCGGATGCGAGAGTATCGTCCAATTGCAACGCTTTCACGGCCGCCGCTTCGGCTTCGGGTAGCACCTGCGAGGAGGGAACATCCTTGTAGTCCGCCGCGAGCGTCAAAGCGCCGGCTAGTCCCGCATACGATGGCGCATACGTTGGATCTAGCTGGATGGACTGCCGGTAATCTGCGATGGCCTGCGTCACCGCCTCGCCGGTCCGCTTGCTCGCGTAGTAGTTTCCCTGCAGATAGGCGTCGTAGGCAGCTGGCACCACCGTTCGTGTCTTCGCGAGGCGCTCCCGTTCCGGCTGCGTCAATTGAATCTGAATTTGCGCGACGATGTCGCGCGCCACGTCGCTCTGCAGCGCCAGAATATCGGTCACCGTGCGCTCATAGCTGTGTGCCCAAAGATTCTGGCCCGTTTGCGGCTGCACCAACTCGGCGGAAATTCGCACGCGGTCGTTCGACCGCAAGACCGAGCCTTCCACCAATGCGTCCACGCCCAATTCCTGCGCGATCTGCGCCGGACTTTCGTGCTTGTCCTTGTACTGCATCACCGACGTGCGCGAGATCACTCGCAATTTCTTGATCTGCGAGAGTTCCGTGATCAACGCGTCGCACATTCCGTCAGCGAAATAATCCTGTTTCGGATCGCCGGTGAGATTCTCCAGCGGCAGCACTGCCAGAGATTGAATGGAAGCCGCGCCGACGCCCGGTGTCCCGTGCCACTTCACCTGCACCAGCTTCCAGACCAGCGCGGCGGTGGCCAGCAGCGCCAATCCCGCCAGCGAAATCAAAAGTGTGCTGCGATGTCCCGGACGCTGGGTTTCGGCGGAAGCCTGATTTGCGGAAGGCTGAATCGCGCTCACCGGAATCACAGCGGAGTTTGTGCGCAACGCTTCCAGCGCGGCGCGCACTTCACTGGCGTGCTGATATCGCTGCGCCGGTTCTTTCGCCAGGCAATGCTCGATCACCGCGCGCAAGCCCGCCGGAACATTTTCCCGCAGCGCCGGCGCAGTATCGTGCAGGATCATCGAGCTTAGTTCGTATGACGTTCTTCCGCGGAACGGCCGTTTGCCGTTGGCCATTTCGTACAACACCACCCCCAGTGCCCATATATCGCTGCGCGCGTCGGCGGGTTCGCCGCGAAATAGCTCCGGGGCCATATAATGCATAGTCCCCACAATCGCGCCTTCCGAAGTTAGCGTGCTGATGGATTGCGTCTTCAGAGTGATTTCGCTCGGAGTCATATGTTTGGCGAGGCCGAAATCCAGAACTTTGACGCGGCCACCCGGCATGACGATCACGTTCGGCGTTTTCAGGTCGCGATGAATCACGCCATGTTCGTGTGCGTGAGCCATGGCATCGGCGATCTGCTCCCCATAACGAATCACGGTTTCCGCGGGCAGGCCTGCTTCGGGAATCTGCTCCGCAAGCGAACGCCCTTGCACGAACTCCATGACAATGTAGCTTTTGCCGTCCGCGTCGCCCACGTCGTATATCGTGCAGATATTGGGGTGATTCAATGCGGAGGCCGTGCGCGCCTCGCGAATCAGGAGCAAACGCGCGTTTTCGTCCTTATCTAGGTCGGCGGGAAGAAACTTCAGGGCCACGTCGCGGTTCAAGCGGTCGTCGTGTGCGCGGTAAACCACGCCCATCCCGCCTTCGCCGACCTTCTCGACGATTCGGTAATGGGAGACGGTCTGATCGCTCACGACGGGGAGTCCACCAAGGCGAGCATCTTAGGCTGCGGCAGAAAGGCAAGTCAACGGTTGCGCGGCAAAGTGTTCGTTCGCATCAGCCATGCGCGTGGCTGTGCTCGCGGACATGTCTAAAGCCAACATAGAGGTGCAAAAAATGACGATTAGAACAGGGGGCCGTTCTGCGGGGCGCGAGCGCGAAATCTTTGCTAAAATGCACGCGGCCTAGGGGGCTGGCCCATCCGCAATGACAAAAGCCGCGACGAGCAAAGTGCAAACCGCAGTGCGAGCAGCCGCAACGAGCGATCCGGTGGCGAAGGGCGCTCCCGTTTACGAGAGGCTGGTGCTGAAGCTCTCCGGAGAATCGCTTGCTGGGCCGCAAGAGTCGGGCATTCACGCCGAAACAATTCAGGGCATCGCGCGCGAAGTGCACGAGGTCCGCGGCCTCGGCGTGGACGTGGCGATCGTCGTCGGCGGCGGCAATTTCTTTCGCGGAACGCGGCAGAAGGAACTAAATATCGACCGCGCTACCGGCGATTACATGGGTATGCTGGCAACGGTGATTAACGGCCTGGCGATGGTGGATGCGCTGGAAAAGGTCGGGTGCCACACGCGGCTATTGAGCGCGATCGAAATGCATCAGGTGGCGGAGCCGTTTATCCGGCGGCGTGCGACGCGCCACTTAGAAAAGGGCCGCGTGGTAATTTTCGCGGCCGGTACCGGGAATCCTTATTTCTCGACGGATACTGCGGCAGCGCTGCGAGCGATGGAAATCAAAGCGCAGGTAATTTTGAAGGCGACGCGCGTGGATGGCGTGTATGACGCAGATCCGGAGAAAGTGAAGAGCGCGAAACGGTTCGAGAAGATTACGTATTTGGATGTCCTGAAGAAGGGCCTTATGGTGATGGATTCGACGGCTATTTCGCTGTGCATGGACAACAAAATGCCGATCGTCGTGTTCAATATGACCGTTCCGGGCAATTTAAAGCGCGTGGTCCTGGGCGAGCAGGTTGGTTCGATCGTGACTGCGGCGTGAAATTCAATCGGCGGAGGCAATTCTTTCGATGAGCGCGTTTGGCACGAGCAAGGACGCTTTAGCGCAGGCGAAGACACGGATGGAAAAGGCCGTAGAGGACTTTCGCAAAGAATTAGGAAGCGTCCGGACGGGGCGCGCGAACGTCGCCCTGCTGGATCATATCCGCGTGGATTATCACGGCACGCCGATGCCCATCAATCAGCTGGGCACTTTGAACGTGCCGGACGCTTCGACCATTGTGATTTCCCCGTGGGACCCGGGAGCGGTCGGGCTGATCGACAAGGCCATACGCACCACCGACCTGGGATTGAATCCTACGAACGATGGGAAAGTGGTCCGCGTGCCGATTCCCGCTCTGACCGAGGACAGGCGCAAGGATTTGGTGAAACACATTCATAAGGTCCTGGAAAATCATCGCACGGCCGTAAGGAATATTCGCCGCGATATCAAGGAAGGCGTCGAGAAACTGGAGAAGGAAAAGAAAATCAGCGAAGACGACAAGAAGCGTTCGCTGGACGAATTGGAAAAGCTGACACATTCGGAGACCAAGAAAATCGAGGATTTATCCGCGACGAAAGAGAAGGAAGTTCTCGAAATCAAGTAGGCGTGAACCAGACCGACGACGATCAGGGGCTTGAAGATCCCGGGCCATTGATCGCATCTTTTCAGCCGTGATAGACGCCCGACCGAGCACTACCGCGCTACGCGTAGCGATGCGGCGCGCGGCCCATCAGCTTTTCGACAATCCGAAAGTTCTTGACGATCCAGTCGCAGTGTCGATCCTCGGGGAAGAAGCGCAGGCACAAATACGCTTGGAAGAGCGGAAGATCCGCAGGCGCGCATCGCGATATGTACGGGCGTTCATGGTGGTTCGCAGCCGGTTTGCCGAAGATACGCTGGCGCACACGCTTGGGCGCGGCGCGAGCCAGTTCGTGATTTTGGGCGCAGGGCTAGATACCTTTGCTTATCGCAATCCCTATGACGAGCGTCGGCTGCGCGTCTTTGAGGTTGACCATCCGGCGACGCAAAACTGGAAGCGCGAACGGCTGGCCGCAGCGCAGATTCAAGTCCCGGCTTCGGTCACATATGCGCCCGTAGATTTTGAGAAGCAATTGCTCAACGATGCTCTGGCCGCTGCGGGATTTAACGCGGGAGAAATTACATTTTTCTCGTGGCTGGGGGTGACTCCATATCTTAGTCGGGCAGCGATGAACAGCACGGTCGAGTTTATCGCTGCGATGCCGAAGGGGAGCGGCGTGGTTTTTGATTACGCGCTCCCGCGCGCTTCATTCAGTTGGTTCAGGCGCTTTGCGTTCGACGCGATGGCACGGCGCGTTGCGAAGGCAGGCGAGCCGTTTCAATTGTTTTTCGATCCGGCGGAGCTAGTGAATGAACTGCGGCGATTAGGGTTTAACAAAGTCGAGGATTTGGGTGCGGAGGAGCTGAATGAGCGCTACTTCAAAGGTCGCGCGGACAAACTGCGATTGGGCGGCGGAATGGGACGGCTGATTAGCGCGGCTGTTTAGTGTCGAAAGCTCCCATGGAGCGCCAACAAGCCTAATTGAGAGTGCGGACGTCTTCCGGGAGCATCAGCGTGAAGCTGCAATTTCCAGTCGTCGCAGAACATGCCAGAGTGCCGCGGCGCACGAGTTTCGCGGGCGAAGCGTCTGGAAACATTGCGCCGAATTCGATGTCGCGAATCTGTTCCGCAAAGGGACGAAGGTCCTGACTCCCGCGGATGAATTTCACCGAGTCAACCTTTGGATTCTTCAGGCCCGGCGAGAGCAAAACGAAAAAATCGGCCTGAGCGTTTTCGCTGAGAAGCTTACCCATGGAAAAGGTGCGGAACTTCGCCAGGCTGAGCTTGGCGTGATCTGCCAGGCCCTCTATTTTCGTGTCGTCCCCAACCAGAGAAACAAGACGCGTCCGTGTCTCCGGCACGGAATGCGCGGCGGCGATGGCTTCCGCGTAGGTACGTTCGGCTTGCTGTTTTTCGCCGCGCTTCTCATAAATTTGCGCGAGATGATCGCCGACCTCGCCGTGTTGGTTGAGCAGCCAGGAAGCGCGGACGTAGCGTTGAGCCTTGTCGAGATCGCCTCTCTGAAAATAGATCCAGCCGAGCGTGTCCCAATAAATCCCGATGCTAGAAACCTGATTCAGATCGTCCAGCGACAAACGAGAGAGCTCGATATTGCGCAGGCTCGCGGCGGTAGCGGAGACTGCTGATTCCGCGTATTGCGCGGCTCTATCGAGTTCGATACTGTGCTGCGCGAGATTGTAGGCAACGTTGTTCCACACCACGGGGGTTTGCTTCAGTTCGATTCCTTTTTCGAAAGCCTCGAGCGCCTTGTCCTTTTGTCCGGTGTTAAGAAACGCTTGCCCGAGGCTCACTTCCAGTTCGGCATTCTCGGGCGTGAGAACGGTAGCTTTATCGAGCTCCGGCACAGCCTCCGCGTATTTGTGCTGTTCGAGAAACAGCGCGCCCAGCGCGGCGTGGGCAATGGGATCAAGCGGATTGATCTCAAGCTGTTTGCGGAACGCGGTAGCCGCTTCATCGTACTTCCGCTGTTGCTGCAAGCTGAGGCCGAGATAGTTGTAAACATGCTCGTCGTATGGATTCACTTCCACTTGCTTGCGAAACGCGGTTGCGGCATCGCTGAATTCGCCGAGGCGTAAGTAGGCGAGGCCTAGATCGTTCCATCCCTGCTTACTCTTCGGATCGAGCTGGTTGGCGCGTTCAAGCAGCGGAATGGCTTCCCGAGAATTGCCGGAATTGAGCGAAGCGATGCCCGCTTCGAGCAGTTCAGCGGCGGTGGCTGTGGTGGGAATCGCAGGCGTGCCGGTGATGGAATTTTCGACGACGAGGATCTGGGTTTCGTCCGACTCTACGGCGCGGGCGAACGCAAGGTAATCACTCAAACGCGCAGCCGGAAGATCGCGCATTTTGAAATTGAGCGTGCGTTCGGCCCTGAGTACGTGGTCCTCGCAATGGTAGGAAGATTTGAATTCAGCGTAGTCGCGGTCAACGGAGACGGCCACGGGTGCGCGGGCCACGAAGTTTGACGGCAGCATCATTGTAAGGGTCATGGTGACATCGAGCGGGCTGCCGAGATGAATCGGGCCAGGGGAGTCTTGCGAGGCGTCTGGCATGCCGATGGCAAGCAGCGGCACGCCGACTTTTGATTTTTTGCTGGACCAATCGAGATAACCCGCCTGAGAAAATTCCAGCTCGAGCTCAAATGGCTTGGCGGTGTCGGTCGGGTCGCTCGGCTGGACGTTGGTGACTTCGCCCTTGATGCCATCAAGTGCCGCGATGGTTTGGCCCAATTCCTTCCACTGCGTTTGAGGCGTGCGGCGAAACGCGAGGCGCAGAGCGTATTCATTGTCGCCACGGAGGAAATAGCGCAATTTGGCGGACAGTTTCCCCAGATCGCTCACTTGCGCATCAATTTCGACGCGTTGGGTGGAAAGGAACGGAGGATCAATCGGCGTCTCGACAATTTTGCCGGCAGCATCCGCTTGGACCAGGAGCGCGGATTTATTACGCAGCGGAGCTGAAAGCATACGGAACGGTGCAACTTCGGCGGTAGAGTCCATCCAGATGAGATCCGGGCCGCTGGGCACGGCAGTGATGAGGTGATCGAATTGCGAAGGCGAGGGAACGGACGTGTCCAGGGAGCGCGCAAAGGGAATGAGCACGGCGTCAGAGGGAATATCCGCGGCGGCCAGCATCGTAGCGAGCAGAGTGTGCTTGTCTTTGCAGTCGCCATATTGATTCTTGAAAACGTCGCCGGCAGAGTGCGGCTGATAGCGCCCGAGGCCGAAGGAGAGACTGACATAACGGATATTCTGCGCGACGTAGGTGTAGAGCGCTTGAATTTTTTCCAGATCCGTTGCACGGCCTTGGATGAGCTCTTGCGCCTTGGCGCGAATTTCCGGCGTGGGCTCGACGCGGCCCTTTTCGAGGTCAGCGTACCAGGCCGCTACTTCATTCCAATTCTTGAAACTAGTGAGCTGCACGTCCGGCGGCTTCGTGCGCGGCGTCGCGGCCTTCTTGCCGGTATCACCGTCGTCCGCGGGATGTGTGAGGTTCGCATGTTTCCATCGATAGATGCTGCGGCCATTCGCATCGTGTTTTGAAAAGGGCGAGTTGTCCTCGTCGACTCCGTCGCCATTCGGCGCGAGCTTCACCTTGCGGACTTCCTGCCCCGTGACGTTGGTGTAGTCCTGAGAATCGATGATGAGCGCGCGGGTCTGCGGGACATTCACTTCGAGGCGTTCGTCTAGAACGATGCCATCGGTCAGAAAATTTTGCTCGTACCAAAATTGGTTGGGCGCGAGCGGAGTGACGATGCGCGTAACGATTTCGTACTCGATGGTGTCGCCGCGATGGAGCGACGGGACGGTGATGTGCTTTTCCTTGTAGTCGGTGTACTCGGGCGCGTCGCGCGCGACGCTGGCGGTCATTTCCTTGGTCGCGTCGGATCCAGCATTTACGACCGATCCGTCGGGTTTTTGGACGCGCATGGTGCGCACGTCCATTTGCTCGTTGGCTGAGTTGTAGCCGAAGACGAGTTCGCCTAATTGCTGGACGCCGGCGTCGCTTTGCACGCGAATGCGCGCGGTGAGATCGCGTTCGCCGGTGCCGTCATTTTCAAAACGCGCGGTGGTGTAATATTCTTCGATGACGAACGGTTCTTGCGAAAAATCAGCGGGCTGTGTTTTTTGTTCGGCTGCCTTCGCAGCGGATTGCGGCGCAGCGGACGCGGAGTCTTTTTGTTGGGCCGCGACGGAGAATGAAAGTACAACGACGCAGAGTGCACCGATAGAGAAACTCTTCATTCCTGCCCCCGATTCGAGTTAGACGGAACTAGTGTAGGGGCGTTGGCGAGTTGCGTAAAGCGGGACGGTCAAGCAAAGTGAGCAAATGCGAAACGTCGGAAGCGATGGGCGATTCGATTGACAGAGCGTAGATTGATGCGCCAAGATGCAGAAAGACCAGGGCTTGCACAGCATAACCAACGTGTAATCTGTATTTTACGGATATTCGTTGGTGTTCCCGAAATAGAGCACAAGCCCAGCTCTCGGCGAGCCAAATTGAGCGCGGGCGGGGTCTAGAATGAGCGACCATGACGGATGCTGAGGGGACATTTGAGTAAAACGTGACCATCCGATCGGAGCACGGCGCAAACCAATCGCTCAGATTTATTTTCCGCAGGGAATCGAGTTGACAAGACCTGTTGATTCTCCTATACTTCTGCGGTTGTCTTAGGGCTAGTGGGCCCAGTGGTGATTAGGGAAGTCTTTCGTATCCCGGAACAAAGAAGGACGGAACGGGGTAAGAAAGAGCGGCCGAAATGGGGCGCCAGCCCCGCAAAGCCGTGTGAGCCTCTCCGCAGATCAGTAGAAGATGCAGTTCACTCCTCGGGGTGAAGCGTTTTCGCGGAGTACCTGGTAACTCCTTCGGGTGTGGCGACCTTTTCTGTTCATTCACTCGCCGAATTTTGCGCGGGTTAATTTGCCTTGCGCGGAAATCTGCGCACAGGATTTTTGCATACGAGTGTCTAGCAGCGAGTTTTTGGATAGGGGGAAAGCGTGCCGACGTTTTCACAGCTCGTGCGTCATGGCCGGGACAAGATCCGGATGAAGACGAAATCACCCGCGCTGGAGGGCTGTCCGGAAAAGCGCGGCGTGTGCGTACGTGTTTATACGCAAACGCCGAAGAAGCCGAACTCGGCGTTGCGCAAGGTGGCGCGCGCGCGCCTGACGAATAGCGCCGAAGTGACCACTTACATTCCCGGTATTGGCCACAATCTGCAGGAGCACTCGATCGTGCTGGTGCGCGGCGGCCGCGTGAAGGATCTGCCCGGCGTGCGTTACCACATTATTCGCGGCACTTTGGATGCAGCAGGCGTTGAAAATCGAAAACAAGCGCGCTCGAAATATGGCGCGAAGCGGCCCAAAGCCGCACAGAAGTAGGAGAACGGAACGATGCCACGTAAAGGATGGGTTCTTCGCCGGAAGATTCCAGGTGATCCCGTGTACGGCAGTGATCTGGTGCAGAAGTTTATTTCCAGCATGATGTATGACGGCAAGCGCGCCACGGCGCAGGCTATTTTTTACAACGCGATGGACCAGGTGGCGAAGAAGTCAAACGACGACGCGTTCAAGCTATTCAAGAAGGCCGTGGAGAATTGCAAGCCGGTGCTGGAAGTGAAGACGCGGCGCGTGGGCGGCGCGAACTATCAGGTACCCGTGGAAGTGAACCCGTTCCGCAAGCAGTCGCTAGCGATTCACTGGCTGGTGCTGTATTCCCGGACGCGCAGTGGCAAGACCATGACGGACAAACTGGCCGAAGAGATCATGGACGCGGCGAACGGTCGCGGCGGAGCAGTGAAGAAGAAGGAGGACGTGCACCGCATGGCGGAAGCGAATAAGGCTTTCGCGCACTATCGCTGGTAGCGCGAGGAACAGTTTCAAATGGCACGACAGGTACAACTCGATCAGACCCGCAACATCGGGATCATGGCGCACATTGACGCAGGGAAGACCACGTCAACCGAGCGGATCCTTTTCTACACGGGTGTGACTTATAAGATCGGCGAGGTGCACGAAGGCACCACGGTGATGGACTGGATGGAACAGGAGCGCGAACGCGGAATCACGATTACTTCGGCGGCGACGACGGCTTCCTGGACGCGTTTCGGCAAGAAATGTCGCATTAATATCATTGATACGCCGGGGCACGTGGATTTTACGGTGGAAGTTGAGCGTTCGTTGCGTGTGCTGGACGGAGCCGTCGCGATTTTCGATGCCGTGGCGGGTGTGCAGCCGCAGTCGGAAACCGTGTGGCGCCAGGCGGACAAGTATCGCGTGCCGCGCATCGCGTTCATCAACAAGATGGACCGCATCGGCGCCGATTTCGACCATTCGATTCGCTCGATGCGGCAAAGACTTTCGGCCCACCCCGTTCCCCTGCAATATCCCATCGGAAGAGAGGACAATTTTCTCGGCGTCATTGATTTCATCGAAGAACGCGCGATCGTCTGGAAGGACGAGACGCTGGGCGCGGAATACGAGACTTTGCCGCTGGAAAAGCTGTGGGATGCGGAATATCTGAAGGCGCACCCGGCGCTGGAAGTCGCGGTAAAGGCTTCGGCGTTGACGCCGGAATTCTACAAAGAGCATCGCGAGAAAGTTGTCGAGTACATTGCGGAGCACGACGACGCCATTCTGACCAAGTATCTCGAACAGCATAAGCTCGAACCGGCGGAACTGCGTGCTTCGATTCGCAAGTCCACGATTGGATTGAAGCTGGTGCCGGTGCTGGCCGGATCGGCGTTCAAGAACAAGGGCATTCAGCCGCTCCTCGATGCGGTGGTAGATTATCTTCCTTCTCCAGCGGACGTGCCGCCAGTCGAAGGTACCGACCCCAACGGCGATGAAGCGATTCTGCGCCGCGCGTCCGACGATCAACCATTTGCGGCATTGGCATTCAAAATCATGACCGACCCGTTCGTCGGCCACGTAACCTACATTCGTGTGTATTCCGGCGTGCTGAAGGCGGGGCAAAACGTTTACAACTCGACGCGCAAGACGCGCGAGCGCATTGGACGCTTGCTGCGCATGCACGCGAACAAGCGCGAAGAAATCGAGTCCATTGAAGCGGGCGACATCGCTGCTTGCGTGGGTTTGAAGAACGTCACGACGGGCGACACGCTGTGCGATGAAGACAAACCAGTACTGCTCGAAAACATCGATTTTCCGGCGCCCGTAATTTCGGTGGCCATCGAGCCGAAGACCAAAGCGGACCAGGAGAAAATGGGAACGGCGCTAGGAAAACTGGCGCAGGAAGATCCCACCTTCCGCGTACATACCGATCACGACACGAACCAGACGCTGATTTCCGGGATGGGCGAACTGCATCTAGAAATTATCGTGGACCGCATGATGCGCGAGTTCGGCGTGCAGGCCAACGTGGGCCGGCCGCAGGTGGCGTATCGCGAGACGATTTTGAAGGCGGCGGAAGGGGAAGGAAAGTATATCAAACAGACCGGCGGGCGCGGGCAATACGGCCACGCAGTGCTGAGCGTCCATCCGCTCGCCCATTCGAATCACGAAGACATGCACGAGATGTCTACCGACGAAATCGACGAACTGGCGAAGCAAGTGTCCGGCGGCAAGGGCGGCAAGTGGCATTTTGACAAAGAACATCGCCTGCTATTCGTGGATAAGGTTGTGGGCGGAGCGATTCCGAAGGAATTTATCGCGCCGATCGAAGCGGGTGTGCGCGAAGCGATGGAAACGGGCGTTCTAGCGGGATATGAGATGGTGGATGCCGCCGTGGTTTTGACCGATGGCAGCTACCACGACGTGGACAGCTCGGAAATGGCGTTCAAGATCGCGGGGTCCATGGCTTTCAAGGACGCTTGCAAGCGAGCCAATCCGAAATTGCTCGAGCCCATCATGCGCGTCGAAGTAGTGGTTCCGGAAGATTACATGGGAACGGTGATCGCGGATTTGAATTCGCGCCGCGGACAGATGCAGGGACGCGAATCGCGCGGTGGAACCGAGATAATTAATGTGCGCGTGCCGCTCGCCGCTATGTTCGGTTATGCAACGGAAATTCGCAGCCGCACGCAGGGACGCGGCAGTTTTACGATGCACTTTTCCCATTACGAGCAGGTTCCGGGAAATATCGCGGAAGAGATCATTGGAAGCGCGAACGGCGAGAAATCCAAGAAGTAAGTACTGCCGTGAAATCAAGCAACCAGATTAGTTCTATTTGAGGAGCAGACAGAGAAATGGCGAAAGAGAAATTCGAGCGGAATAAGCCGCATGTGAATATCGGGACGATCGGTCACATTGACCACGGCAAGACGACTTCGACGGCAGCGATTACGAAGGTGCTA